>Ga0068855_100002597_pt1 | contig 22262 bp, 27 predicted proteins | sample KBSCornC52_FD_66592 | JGI IMG/M metagenome (GOLD analysis project Ga0068855, IMG submission 66592) | Corn rhizosphere microbial communities from Kellogg Biological Station, Michigan, USA - KBS Corn C5-2 | ecosystem: Host-associated > Plants > Roots > Rhizosphere > Soil ...
TAACAACGAACGATAAAACAATTTGAAAATCTTACTTTGAAAAAAAAATAAAAATCTATGTCATACAATTTATTGAAAGGAAAAAAGGGAATTATTTTTGGAGCACTTGATGAAAAATCAATTGCATGGAAAACAGCATTGCAGTGTCATGAAGAAGGCGCTGAAATTATTTTGACCAATGCGCCAATCGCAATGCGGATGGGGGAAATAAATAAACTTGCTGAAAAAATTAATGCACCCATTATTCCTTGTGATGTCACTAGTAACGAGGATATGCTGAATTTGATGACAAAATCGAAAGAACATTTTGGTGGCAGTTTCGATTTTATTTTACATTCTGTTGGCATGAGTATGAACATGAGAAAAGGGAAAGCTTATACAGAAATTGATTATGGGTTTAATCAAAAAACCCTGGATATTTCTGCAACAAGTTTGCATAGATTGTTGGCCTTTGCTTATAAGTTAGATGCGTTGAAAGAATGGGGAAGTGTTGTGGCACTTACTTATATCGCAGCTCAGCGTGTGTTTCCTGATTATAGTGAAATGGCTGATGCGAAAGCTTTGCTGGAAAGTATCGCCAGAAGTTTTGGTTATCATTATGCCCTAAAAAATAAAGTAAGGGTAAACACAGTTTCTCAATCACCAACAAGAACGACAGCCGGAAGTGGCGTAAAAGGATTTGAAGGATTTATTTCTTATGCTGAAAAAATGAGTCCCTTAGGAAATGCAACCGGTGAGGATTGCGCCAATTATATTGTTACACTTTTCAGTGACCTTACCAAATATGTTACCATGCAAAATCTTTTTCATGATGGAGGATTTTCATCAACGGGAGTTACACACCAGGTGATTGAGCAGATGGAGAAATAAGGATTGATTTGCTAAATCTATTCAGTCTGATGAAACTGTTTTGCGCAAAAAAGTGAAAAAATTTTGTAGAAGAAGCTTTTGAAAAAGAATTGGAAATAATAGATCATTTATTTATAGGGACATCTGATAAACGAATTAAATTTAACATTACTTCAAATAAAAAAACCGCCGATTTCCGGGCGGTTTTTTAACAATTTTAAAACTATAATAGCAGGCTGTCTACCTATATGGGTTCATCCTCTAAACCTTGAACCTTCAACAATTAATATTCATCTTCATTAAAGAAGAAATCTTCCTGGCTGGGATAGTCTGGCCAGATGTCTTCGAGACTTTCATAAATATCACCACCACCTTCGTCTTCAAGCTCCTGCAAATTTTCAACAACTTCTATTGGAGCGCCACTGCGAATAGCGTAATCAATCAATTCATCTTTTGTAGCCGGCCACGGTGCTTCTTCAAGGTGTGAGGCAAGTTCTAATGTCCAAAACATAATTATTTTTCGTTTATTTCTGTGATAAAATTAAAAAACGGAGTTTCTAATTTTCCGCAAATGTAAAAGTTATATTTAAAAAACCAAATAATGTTTTTTAAGAGGTTTATTTCCTCTTAAAGACGCATTTTTAAGTATTATATTGCGCCAGTTTTGTAATTTTTTTTTAATTTTTCAATTTTAATTTTACCCTTACATTTAACCATGTTAAAAGCAACAGGAATTTATAAAAATTATGGCGCTTTGCCGGTTTTAAAGGGCGTTGATATTGAGATTTCAAAGGGGGAAATTGTTTGCATTGCCGGTTCATCTGGTGCGGGGAAAAGTACTTTGCTACACATTCTGGGAACTTTAGATACTGCAGATAAAGGAAAAATTGTTATTGAAAATAAAAATATAGGCGAATTAAAAGGAAAAAAACTGGCCACCTTCCGAAATCAGCATATTGGTTTTGTGTTTCAATTTCATCATCTGCTTCCTGAATTTTCTGCCCTGGAAAATATTTGTATCCCCGGCTGGATCGCTGGTAAAAAAAATAGGGACATTGAAAAAAGAGCGCTGGAATTATTGGAATTATTAAATCTTAAGGATCGTGGTGAACATAAGCCAGGTGAGCTTTCCGGTGGGGAGCAACAACGTGTTGCCGTTGCAAGGGCATTGATCAATAATCCTTCGATTGTGATGGCCGATGAACCAACAGGAAACCTCGATTCTGCACATGCCAAAGAATTGCACAATTTATTTATTGATCTTCGAAGTCGTTTCCGGCAAACATTTTTGATCGTTACTCACAATGAAGAACTGGCGCAATTAAGTGATCGTTTGCTTCACATGAAAGATGGGAAAATTATCAGTTGATTCATTAATTATTTGAAATGAAAAAAGCGCTTATTACTGTTTTTTTGTTGATCTGCTCCAACACTTTTATGACACTTGCCTGGTATGGGCATTTGAAACTGAAAGAAATGAATAAACTTGTTGGTCTAAGTCTTTTTGCAATAATTTTAATGAGTTGGGGAGTCGCCTTTTTTGAATACATGTTCCAGGTGCCCGCTAACAGAATTGGATTCAGTGAAAATGGCGGCCCATTTTCCTTGTGGCAACTTAAAATTATCCAGGAAGTAATCACATTATCCGTTTTCACCGTTTTCATGCTTTTTTTCTTTAAAGATCAACCGCTCCGATGGAATCATTTACTTGGTTTCGCTTTATTAATACTTGCCGTTTTCTTCCTTTTTAAAAAATAGATTCATAAAAAGTGGATTTTATTAAGGTGAATATTTGCGTTTGTGCATTACTGTTATATGTTGCTTTTCTGCTCTAGTATTTAATTGTTTTGTCTTTTCCTTTTTTACATTTTACTTTGTGCATTAATCAAAATTAAGATGATAAAAGATAAAATTTTAGTGATTGGAGCGTGCGGACAAATAGGAGTGGAGCTTACCCTTGAACTTCGTAAAATTTATGGTGGTGCAAATGTGGTCGCTTCTGATTTACGTGCGGAAAATGATCTGTTAAAAGGAACCGGGCCGTATGTAAGTCTTGATGTAATGAATAAAGAAATGCTTCATGTGCAGGTTATCAGGCAGAATATTACACAGATATATTTACTTGCCGCAATTCTTTCCGCCACCGGTGAAAAAAATCCTCATCTTGCATGGAGTCTGAACATGCAAAGCCTGCTGAACGTTTTGGAAATTGCCAAAGATGAAAACGTTCATAAAATTTATTGGCCAAGCAGCATCGCGGTTTTTGGGCCAACATCACCAAAAATAAATTGCCCTCAGCAAACGATCATTGAACCGACAACGGTTTATGGAATCAGTAAATATGCCGGTGAATTTTGGTGCAATTATTTTAATCACCGCTATAAAATAGATGTGAGAAGTTTGCGCTATCCGGGATTGATCAGTTATAAAAGTGAACCTGGTGGCGGCACGACAGATTATGCGGTGGAAATTTTTCTTGATGCGATGGAAGAAAATCATTACGATTGTTTTTTAAAGGGAGACACTTATCTGCCGATGATGTATATGCCGGATGCAATTCGTGCAACTATTGAATTGATGGAATCAGATGCCGATAAAATTTCTATTCGCACCTCCTATAATATTTCCGGAATGAGTTTTTCCCCAAAAGAAATAGCTGCTGAAATTAAAAAGCATCTTCCTGATTTTACCGTTGAATATCAACCTGATTATCGCCAGCAAATTGCAGAAAGCTGGCCTAGAAGTATTGATGACAGTGTTGCCAGAAATGATTGGAAATGGAGTCCAAAATATGATCTCGCCTCAATGACTACCGATATGATTGAAAATTTGAAAAAAGGAACTTTGGGAAAATAAAATACTGCTTTCAAGGGATAGTTACAATTCAAAAGATTACTGATATTTGTGTTTTAATTTTAATACAAAATTTAATCAAATCAATTCAAAACAAAAACCCAGAAAAAATGAAAAAAGTAATTTTGGTTTTTTCCATTGTTGCATTTTCAACAATAGGAGTAAAAGCGCAGGATGCAAAATCGACAAGTTTGAGCATTGCTGCTAACATTGGTATTCCGACAACTACCGGACTTTCTATAGCTTATGGAGCAGATGTGCAGGCGGATTTTGCTGTAGCGCCGACTACAAAAATCACGGGCAGTGTTGGGTATGAAGGTTACAAAATAAAAGATGTTCCATCTGGTTTTAAAAGCACTTTTGGCATCATTCCTATTCTTGCCGGTGTCAAATTCTTTTTTGGTGAGACCGGAAAAATGTATGGGCATGCACAGCTCGGTTATGCAGTTTCCACTGAAAAAGGCGGAGACGGTGCTTTTGCTTATGCACCAAGCATTGGTTATTATGTAAGTCCTAATTTGGATCTTGGTATTAAATATCTTGCATCAAGCAAAAACAGCGCTACTAATGGTTCTGTAAATCTTCGTGTTGCTTACAATTTCTAATTCTATTAAATGATTTATTTTAAAAGAGGTTGTTCCCAAATGGAACAGCTTCTTTTTATTTACGGTAACGGCTTCTTTTTCTCAGAAAGCTAAAACGTCTTTCATCGAAAAAATTCCTTTTTTATCGGCAATAAATTCAGCAGCTAAAACTGCTCCTTCTGCAAAACCTTTACGGTTATGAGCGGTATGAATGATTTCGATATCATCAACGGTTGAAGAATATTTCACAGAATGTGTTCCGGGAACTTCATCAATTCTTTTGCTGATGATTGAAAGTTCATTTTCGTTTTCACTATCATTATTCACCCATTTATTTTTTTTATCCGATACTTCAATAATTTGTTCCGCAAGTGTAATCGCTGTTCCGCTTGGTGCGTCTTTTTTTTGAGTATGGTGAATTTCTTCGAGCTCTATATTATAAGTTGGATGCGGCTTTATAAGTGTCGCTAATTTTTTATTCACTTCAAAAAAAATATTCACGCCGACGCTGAAATTACTTGCATACAAAAAGCTTCCGTTGATTTCTTTGCATTTTTCTTCAACTGTTTTTAATTGATCCAGCCAGCCTGTTGTGCCACATACAACCGCAACATTTTCATTTAAACAAAATAAAATATTTTCTGCTGCGCTTTGCGGATTAGTAAATTCAATCGCTACGTCAGCCTTGCGGATATTTTCTTTTGTCAGATCTCCAAGGTTTTCATCTGTGATGCGCAACACAATTTCATGACCTTTTTTCAACGCAATTTCTTCAATTGCATGGCCCATTTTTCCATAACCTAGCAAAGCGATTTTCATGATAAGAATTAAGAATTAAGAATTAAAAATAAAATTAAGGAAGTGGTAAGACAGGTTTTGTATTTTTTTCTTTGAAAAAGAAAACAAGAGAAACACCGGCATTATTGCTCATGTAATTAAACCCGGGACGAACTTTCATACTAATATCCGGGCTTACATCGAATGCCTTCAAATGTGCGTCAACGGTGGCATCTACCACGTTTAATCCCCAGAATGCAAGAAAAACCAAAACGGAATAATCTATATTTTGACGATAAGCATTCCGGTACATCCGGATTGATTCAGTTGATAAATGAATAAATTGAGGATCAATCAACGCATCATTTAACCGGTTCGTATCCGACCGTAGGACGACCGCTTCTCTCAAAAGCCGGTAAGTTTTTAAGTTGTAAAAAAATACTCCTGCCGTAACACCCAAAGCACCATAAATAATAGGAATTTTCCAATATTTTTTATTGTACCACTGGCCCCAACCAGGAATGATTGCAGAACGGAGTGCCGCAACTTTTGGATTAAATTTTAAACTGGTGTCTAAAGCCAACACGCTTTTTTCCGGTGCGATGGGAATATTATTTTTGGTAACAACAGTATCAGCATTGATCTCCACAGAATCTTTGTTTGACCTCAGGGTATCATTTTTTAAATGCAAGGTGTCATTTTGCTGCGCAAAAATTTCTGTTCCCGGTAATAAAAAGAGAAAAAATAAGATAGTAAATATGATTGAACGTAGTTCCATAATTTAATCTACCGAAACCTGCATCTTGTCTAACAGTGAACTTAATTCTTCGATAGAAAAATAATCAAAAGTGATGCTGCCGGTTCCTTTTTTACTGTGTGTCATTTTCACTTTAGTGCTGAAATGAGATGCTAAATTATCTTCAATTTTCTTCAAAGAAGGTGGTAGCGTGGTTTTTACAGAATTATTAACAGCAGATTTTGGAGCATATAATCTTCTTACCAATTCTTCTGTTTGTCTTACAGAAAGTTCTTTGCTTCTGATTTCATTAAAAATATAAAGTTGTTTATCGACAACATCCACATTGATCAAAGCACGGGCATGCCCCATACTGACGTTTCCGTTTCTCACTGCAGCCTGAATATCAGGAGGCAGTTTCAGAAGGCGAATATAATTGGTAATCGTACTTCTTTCTTTGCCCATTCTTTCTGCAAGCTGATCCTGCGTGTAATCCAATTCTTCCATTAATTGTTTATAGCTCAGTGCAATTTCAATTGCATTCAAATCTTCTCTCTGCAAATTTTCCAGCAAGGCAAGTTCAAGAATTTTTGAATCTTTTACATCCCTGATATAAACCGGAACGTCTGAAAGACCGGCTATCTTAGCTGCTCGGAATCTTCTTTCACCCGCGATAATCCTGTACTTTCCATTACCAATTTTTGTAACAGTTATCGGCTGAATAATATCATGGATCTTTACAGAAGCAGCTAATTCACTCAATGCATTTTCATCAAAATCATGCCGAGGCTGACCTGGATTTGCTTCTATCTGGCTTAATGGAATTCTTACGTTTGCCGCATTTGTTTTTTCATAAGAATCTTTGATCAAACTTTTTTCTGTTACCGAAAGATCTGTGTCAATATTTTGCAATAACGATCTGATCCCCTTTCCTAATGCATCTTTTCTATTTGGCGTACTTGTTTTCATTTATACCTTGGATAATATTTTTTAAATTTATTTATGGATGCTCCAACACTTTATCATTTTGATTCATCCTTGTCATATTATTTTTCTGAAGAACTTCTTTTGCCAGATTTAAATAATTGATTGCCCCTTTGCTGTCAGCGTCATAAAGGATGGCGGGTTTTCCAAAGCTCGGAGCTTCACTTAATCTTGTATTTCGATGGATAACACTGTTGAAAACCAGCTCTTCAAAATGATGGCGAACCTCATTTACAACCTGATTGCACAAACGCAATCTGCCATCATACATCGTCATCAAGAGACCTTCAATTTGTAATTCAGGATTCAGCCTGTTTTGAACAATTTTAATGGTATTTAATAATTTTCCTAAACCTTCCAGTGCAAAAAATTCTGCCTGAACCGGCACTACTACACTATCAGCGGCAACAAGCGCATTCACAGTAATCAACCCTAAAGAAGGTGAACAATCGATAATAATAAAATCGAATTGATCGCGAACTTGTTTTAAAACATTTTTCAAAACACTTTCCCGATCAGGATAATTAATCATTTCAATTTCAGCTCCAACCAGATCAATGTGTGAAGGCATCAGATCAAGATAAGGAATCTCAGTTTTTAAGATCACGTCCTTTGCCGGCGTTTCATTAACCATGCAATCATAAAGCCCGGTGTTTACATTATGAAGATCAAAACCAACTCCTGTAGTGGTATTAGCTTGCGGATCGGCGTCAACCAGTAATGTCTTAAACTCAAGCACAGCAAGGCTTGCGGCAAGGTTAATTGCAGTAGTTGTTTTTCCTACCCCGCCTTTTTGATTGGCAATTCCTATTATTTTTCCCATAATTCGTTTTCGGTTATTCTTATATTTTCTCAATTAGGTTATTAAAATTTCACCGGAAGTTGAACCGACTTATTCAAAAATCCAGTATGAAATTGTCTGTTCATTACATATGTGCCTAAAAATTCCAACAACGATTTCTAATTCCGGCCAATATGGCAAATTTAATTATTAGGCATAATATTAACGCATAAACTGTGGTTAAAAGGCATTTATTAATCCCCTAACTTCTAACAATTTGTTATTTTGATAAATGCATGAGACCAAAAGCAATTAATTTTATACTATGTACACGATAATCAGCGGCACAAACCGGATTGGAAGCCACACAGAAAAAGTAACAGAAGAATACAAACGAATTTTAAATAACAAAAATATTGATGCACAAATCTTTACTTTGAAAAACCTTGATGTTCTCCATCGCTCTGAAGGAATTATAAAAGCTGAAGCAGAAATTTTAATTCCCACCGAAAAATTTATTTTTATTATCCCGGAATACAACGGTTCATACCCGGGAGTTTTAAAAGCGCTGATTGATAATAGTGATATCAGAAAAGTTTGGAATTTCAAAAAAGCTTTGTTAACCGGTGTAGCCACTGGAAGAGCAGGAAATCTTCGCGGGATGGATCATCTTTCAGACACTTTACATTATATGAAAATGAATGTTTTTTACAACAAACTTCCCATTTCTGTTGTGGACAAAATCATGGATAAAGACGGCCGGTTAAATGATGAAACGCTTAAAGTAATCAGCAATCAGTTGGATGGATTTATTAATTTTTAATTTTCATTTAACCTAAAATTATTAAAATAAAATGCGTACACCTTTTGGAACTTTTATCATCGTTGTCGTCATGATCTTGCTGGATATTTATGTTTTCATGGCAATCAAATCAGTAAGTCATTCTGCATCTTCAAAAATAAGAACGATCATTTTTGCAGTGTATTGGCTGGTTGTAATTTTTGCCTTGATTGGATTGTTGACTTTCATTTTTACGGGCCCGGAATTTTTGCCCAAAAAAGTAAGAACTTATCTTTTTGCATCAATCCTTGCCTTTGTTTTCGGACAATTAGTCTCGTCAGCTTTTTTTCTGATAGATGATGTTCGGCGATTGATTCAATGGCTTGCAGGAAAAGCATTTTTCAGAAATACAGAAGTTTCTCAAATGAATGGAGATGGAATCAGCCGCTCTGTATTTCTTAGCTGGGTTGGATTAGCGGCGGGAACTTCTCTTTTTGCAAGTTTGATTTATGGATTTTCCAATAAATATAATTACAAAATAAAACACATAAAACTGGCATTTGATAATTTACCAGCCGGTTTTAAAGGAATGAAAATGGTTCATTTCAGTGATGTTCATTCCGGAAGCTTTATGAATAAAAAAGCGGTAGAACATGGAGTGGAAAAGATCATCGCACAAAATGCTGATCTCGTTATTTTCAGTGGTGATCTCGTGAATGACCGGGCAACAGAAATGAAAAATTACATGAACGTCTTTAATAAAATAAAAGCACCTATGGGGGTATATTCCACTTTTGGAAATCACGATTATGGCGATTATGTAAAGTGGCCTTATGAAGGTGTAAGCAAAGAACAAAACCTCATTAATCTTGCAGAAATTCACCGTGAACTAGGCTGGCGATTGATGATGGATGAGCATGTTGAACTGGAGAGAAACGGTGACAAAATTGCTTTGATTGGAATTCAAAACTGGAGTGCAAAAGCGCATTTTCCAAGATATGGCAATATGAAAAAAGCATATGCCGGAGTAGAAAGTTATCCTTTTAAAATTTTGATAAGCCACGATCCAAGCCATTGGGATGCACAGGTTCGGCCAGAATACAGCGATGTAGATCTTATGCTAAGTGGTCATACTCATGGAATGCAGTTTGGCGTGGAAATTCCGGGATTTAAATGGAGCCCCGTGCAATATATTTACAAAGAGTGGGATGGATTGTATGAAGAAGGAAAACAAAAATTATATGTAAATCCGGGCTTTGGATTTATCGGATATCCCGGCAGAGTAGGGATCCTTGCAGAAATAACGGTGATTGAGTTAGTTTAAGTTTTCTTAATGATAAAAGAAATGTTTTAAATTGTAGTTGCATTTTAATTGATCACTTCAAAAAAATAATTTTATGAAGAAGTTTCTTTTAGCCGCAACTTTATCTATTGCAATTTCTGCAAATGGCCAAAAACATCAATTGATAAAATACTGGGAAGCTGATAACATTGCTGTTCCGGAATCAGTTTTGCCGGATCTAAATAAAAATATTCTGTATGTTTCTTTGATTAATGGTGGTGCCTGGGATGCAGATGGAAAGGGCGGCATAGGAAAAATATCTATGTCAGGAAAGATAATTGATACCACGTTTATCACTGGTTTAAATGCTCCAAAAGGATTGGGAAAATTTGATAACAGGCTTTATGTGGCCGATATTAATGAGGTAGTTGTCGTCGATTTGAATAAAGGAATAGTAGAAAAGAAAATTGCGATTCCCGGCGCTCAAATGCTCAACGATATTACAGTTTCCGACAAAGGCATCGTTTATGTTTCTGATTCAAAGACGGGTAAAATCTGGAAAATCAAAAATGATCAGGCTTCTGTATTTCTTGAAAAAATTGAAGGGGCAAATGGTTTAAAAGCGATAGGAAATGAGTTGATTTTTGCAGAAGGGAAAAGCTTAAAGAAAGTGGATGTAAATAAAAAAGTTACTACAATTTCAAAAGTAACCGAAGGTATTGATGGTATTGAACCCGTTGGCAGTGGTGATTTCCTTGTTACTTCATGGGTTGGATACATCTATTATGTTTATGCTGATGGCCACTTTGAAACTCTATTGGAAACTCATAACCAGAAAATAAATGCTGCAGACATTGGATATAATTCTGAAAAAAAGATAGTTTACGTTCCAACTTTTCTTCATAAAACTGTAGCTGCATACAAATTGCAATAAATAATTCTAAAACTTATTTTTCCACATCATACTTTCAACCGGCCTGTCTGGCTGGTGACTGTATTTGGCATTTTTCTTTGTGTCATATTTCACTTCCACATCGCCTTCAAGTGGGAAATAAATTAATTGACCAATTGGCATTTCTGCATAAATTCTGACCGGTATTTTACAGGAAATCTCCAAGGTCCAATGGCCACAAAAGCCGACATCTCCTTTTCCGGCTGTTGCGTGAATGTCAATACCGAGGCGGCCTGTGGAAGATTTTCCTTCAAGAAAGGGAACGTGTGCATGTGTTTCTGTATATTCAAAAGTTACACCGAGATATAACTGGTCCGGTTTCAAAATGAATCCTTCTTCAGGAATATCAAAGTATTCGATTTCGTTGTGTTTTTTTGCATCAAGAACAGGGTCCTTATAAACAGCAAGTGTTTTTCCTAAATGCACATCATAACTGTTGCTGCCTAATTTTTCGCGGTTGTAAGGTTTGATGATGATCGTTTTCTTTTCAATTTCTTCTAAAATTCTCTTATCAGATAAAATCATTTAATTGCGGTTATTTTTACAGTTGCAAAATAATTCATCGATCCAAAATAAGCCGCATAATTTTTATTGAATGCCTTTGTTTTATCAACATAATATCAACGACTCAACCAAACTCGCAGTTTGGAAGATCACAGAAAAGGAAGATTTTTTTTTGAAAAACGTATCTGTTCAAAAAGAAATAACTCATCCGCATAAAAGGGTCCAACATCTTGCCGGGCGCTATCTTCTGCAAATTCTGGAACCGGATTTTCCATTTCATTTGATCGAAATTGCTGAATCAAAAAAACCATTATTATCAAACGGGAAATTGCATTTTTCTATTTCTCATTGTGGCGAATTTGCTGCTGCCATCGTAAGTGAAAGAAATTGTGTCGGAATTGATGTGGAATTAGTTTCACCAAAAATCGAATTGGTTAAAGCACGGTTTTTATCTCTGCCCGAATTAAATCTTGCTGCAATTAATAGTATAGGACTGCTAGCGCTAAACGACGAAAGCCAAACTCTGTACAAACTGCACACTCTCTTCTGGAGCGCTAAAGAATCTATTTTTAAATGGTATGGAAAAGGTCACCTAAGCTTTAAAAATAACATGAGCCTCAATCAACTGTTTTTTGAAAAAGATCACGGGTTTATTAAGGCAAATTTTATAAAAGATGAAAAAGTGGATTTAAAAATTGAATTCAGATTCTTTGGAAACCTGTGCCTTGCATGGGTTGTAAGTTAATCTTATTGTGGTGATCCTATTTTATAATCGGATCTGTACAATAACTGCTGTCAATATCATACCTGCTTAAATACCAGGAACCGTCATGGTTTCCACTCACATTTCCATGAAAATGAACTAATTCATTTCCTTCAGGAAATTGAATAATTGCAGTGATATAATAGGTTGGGTAAACAAAACTATCTAACACAGGAGTAGTTAGAATCTGGCCACATTTTGTAAAATATTGCGGTTTGTCGGTATCCGCTTTTTTATCTTTTTTGCAGGAAAATCCAATTAGCAAAAAAGCGACAATAAGCAGTTTTTTCATCGTTTTATTTCATTAAACAATCAATTATTTTGGATAAGTTTCTTTATAAAACTGGATCGATTCATTAATAATTTCAAATGCCTTTTCCCTATCCTGGAAATCGTTGATCTCCACTTTTTTATTTTCTAAAACCTTGTATTGTTCGAAATAATTTTTTAAAACTTTAAAAATATGTGGGGGAACTTCACCGAGACTTTTGATATAATTTACTGTAGGATCATTTACCGCAACTGCAATTATTTTATCATCAATCATGTCTGAATCGATCATTTGCATATTGCCAATCACAAAAGCCTCTACCAAACATAAAGGCTGGATTGCTTCAGAACACATCACCAAAATATCCAGTGGGTCACCATCCTTCCCAAGAGTTTGCGGAATAAAACCATAGTTAACCGGATAATGAAATGACGAATAAATGATGCGATCTAATTTCAATAACCCCGTTTTTTTGTCTATTTCATATTTTGATTTGGAACCTTGTGGAATTTCAATAAGCGCATTGACAATTTGCGGTGCTTCATCCCCGTATGTGGCACCATGCCATGGATGTAAAACGTACATAAAACTCTTTTTTTTCTGTTCAATCCTGAATCATCAAAATCAATTATCGTTGACAAATTTAATTCTGATTATTCATAAATCATAATTCGCACTTTTGCCTTTTTATCTTCCTGATTGATACCTGATCACTTCTGCTTTTTCGATTGTAATCAATCCGCCTGATTTCGATTCTTCAAAAAGCTGCTCAACTGTTTTGATAAATAAATTAATTTTTTCCAAAGTATCTACAATTTCAATAACAACGGGGAGGTCTGTGGAAATGTCAAAAAGTTTTGCTGAATGAATTTTACTATTCGGCCCAAAACCCATAATACCCCTGGTAACAGTTGCACCGGAAAGTGATTGTTTTTTTGCTTCAAAAACGATGGTTTCATAAAGTGGTTGCTGATGGATCTTATCTGATTCACCAAGAAAAATCCGAAGAAGTTTTGCATTGGGATTATTCACCATCTTATAAATGTTTAATTAATGAAATTCCTGCAAAAGTCGCTGCCAATCCAATTAAAATACTTACACCAACATACGAAAAAGCCTGCCAATATTGTGCATCACGCAACATGCTTACTGTTTCATTAGAGAACGAAGAGAAGGTAGTGAAGCCGCCCATTATTCCTGTTGCCAAAAAAAGGCGCCATTCTACATTCAAACTTCCGCGGTCGCTAAACCCGTAAATAATTCCTATCAAAAAACATCCGATAATATTAACCGCTAAAGTGCCATAAGGAAAAGTGGAAAGAAATTTATTTTGAATAAAAAATGATACCAGATAACGTGCAATTCCACCAATAAAACTTCCTAATCCGACAAGCAAGATAATTTTCATTATTTATTTTCTTTAAGGCAGTTTATTCATTTCCAATAAAAGTATATTTGAAATCCACGAGCCAATCATTATTTCTTTTTACCAGTTTAATTTTTGAAGGTTTGTTTTTAAAACTGTTTGTGTAATAAATAATATTTACAGAATCAGATTTTGCAATGGAAGAATCTATAATAATATTTGCATCACTGTAACCACGCCGGTTTACAACATCCATCTTGCTGTTGAAATCTTTCAATCCCTGGAAATATTCCATGTTTGTACTGTCCTGGAGAAGATATTGTTTTGCCTTTATGTAATCACCTTTCAATGAAGCTTCAATAAATCCGCGGCCGGATTCTAATGGATCACTTTTATCAACTTCAGGAGAATTATTACAGGCAGCGAAAGTGATCATAAAAATTCCTGCTATAATAAATGAACGTTTCATCTTTTTTATTTTGCCGATGAAGGTAAATATCTTTCAGTTCTAAATAAAAAAACACCGGCGGCAAAAGCCTGCGCGTTGTAGGATGCTTATGTACTTTGTGAAAACTGAATTAAAAATTACGAAAATAATTTATAGCACCGTGCAGCGATTTTTCATCATTGTAGGACAGATAGGGAACTAATCGCTACCTCCTTATTCGATAGAAAGAAAAATTCATAATTATTTTACTTTTTGCAACTTTTGCCGGCGAATGCTATCCATTACACTATCCATGAATTTTTGCGCCTTTTCATTTTTCCTTTCGTGCAGAAATGCACCAGAATCACTGCCTTCGCCAAGGCTGTCCATTCCACCCATGCCATGTTCTTTCATTTTTTTATTCGCCATTCCCATTAATGTTGCCATGTCAAAAGCAACTTTCCAGTTTCCTTTTTCTTTTTTCAAAAGGAAATCAGAACTCTCCCCGGATTTTTTATCTTTTACTGTTACCAATGCACTGTCGCCATTTACAATGACGTTACTCATCTCCATGTTTTCAATCAGGTCAAGCATTTTATCTGCATGCTGATTTCCCATATTTTGCATTCCCATTTCCATCATGCTCAACATTCCTTCACTGTCACTCGTTGCATATTTTTTTGCTGTAGTAAAATCTTTTTTTGCGATAGAATTAAAAAAATGAGTCAATACTTCCTTTGGAGTTTCTCTGACCCCGCTTTGGCATCCTGATAACACAACCGCGAAAGCAGCAAGAGTGATTATAATAATTTTCTTCATAAAGTTTTTTTAATAAGAATCAAAAGTAAAATTTATTTGAAAATTTTTAAAAATAAAAGGGCCGCCATTGGGTGTGTCAGGCATGTATATGTGCTATAGGGTGAAAGTCCCGAACACGCTTTGCACTGGGAAGTGTCAGCCAAAGGCAGGGGTGTCCACCGCAAGGTGGAATCTGAAGGAAGCCATGGTTAGTAACGGCATAATTAGTGCTATATCTTAGAAAGGAAATTTAACCCATTTTGCTGTTTGCGGCAGGTTTGCCTTTCTTATTTTGGTTAGAAGTGTACAATTATTTTTGATTCATGATTTTTTCAGCGTTCAGCCGGTATAATTTTTCCAATACTTCTTTTGGCAAATTCAACCCATACAAAGGCCAGTGATAACTGTAGTTTGTGTAAAAATGTTCGTCAGCAGTTTCCAAAATTCTGAACGTCCCAATATACATGTGCTCATTAGGACTCATATCGGTTCCATACAGCAACCTGTCCTGGTATTTGGTTATGAAGGCTGCTGCATAGCGAGGTACAGGTGCAATTTCTCCGTAGCGTGCTGCAACATCGGCGTATAAATTGGGATATTTATCCAGCAAGATGCCAAGCTGCGAAAGATTAGAACAAGTGTTTGCAAGATGACAGGCTATAAAAGTGGTTTTCGGATTCTCACGTACCGCCTTTGCCAGGGATTCAATTAAGGCATCATGGCCGAGCTTTTTTGGTTTATTCATATCTACATGCCAGCGGGCGGCATTCATCAGGCCATCATTGGTTGAGTCAATCGCTTCATACATCCATTGGTCTTCTGCTACGTGAATACTAATGGGCATGTGTAATTCTCCGCATCTTTGCAGCAAGGGTTTCATTTGCGGATCATCAATATGCAGGCCTCTTCCGGGAGTGGGTTTTGAGTACAATTCGCCTTCCCCTTTGTCGCCCAGTTCACCAACTCCTTTCGCTCCATTTTTATAACATCTTTCCAATTCTTCCACCGCATGTTTTTGCCAGCCCGGCGTTCCATAGCCCGTATAATCAAAGCCGCACCATAAATCAAACCTGTCAGGATACTTATCGTATTTTTCAACGGCGCTATCAAAAGTCTTGCCTGTTGCATAAGTAAGAATCATCGTTTTTTTAATATTCATCCTATCCATCAGTTTCACCAGGTCATCCACATCATTTTTCGTGTGCACATAATCATGTGAATGCATATCAATAACAGGAAAAGATGCTTTTTGAATGTTTGCCGTCGGTGTTTTATAAATTGATACAGGACGATAGTTCTTCAATAAAATGCTGTCCGCTTTACTTTGCGCGAACAGATGGAAACTTACTAAAGCAACGAAAATGGTAACAAAGATCTTTTGCATTGTTAGATATTATGAGGTTTAATTTTTTAATCGGGAAAATAATAACCCTCCTTCAAATGTATAAAAATAAAGGCTGGCTGCATCTATTAGTTTAAACTTCCCATCTCCATCCGTTCATGTTCGCCAACCAATGATTGCTGATAAAATTTTCAAAGATTAAACCGGCAGTAATCGACGATATGGTAGCTGCGGAAATATCTGCATCGTACATCTCTTTGGTGTGATCAGAAATATCCTGAGAATAGTTAAATAAACAAATCCTCTTCCGGCCATCTGGTGTACTGATGCCTAAAATATGATAGACTGAAGACCGGTATACCGAAGGAAAGAAGGAAGTTCTGCATGTAGTAAGCCAAAACGAAGGAGCAAACTTCTGGTTAAGTGTACTGACAGGCCCATAAAAAGCGTGGGTAGCGGATATTCTGAAAGGATTTGCAGAAGCCTGTATTTCCACAAACAGAAGTTCAAAGCTGCGATGTTCGCCAAATTCGTAATTCTGGCCAGGTAGGTAGCCAGTAAAGATCAGAAAGAATTTATCAAGGACCTTAAACCGGTTTATCAGGTAGTGAGCAAAGAGATGGGAGAACAGGAGTTGGAAAACCTTTCAGTAAAGCGGGGTAAAAAATATCCTGTAGTCATAGATTCCTGAAAAAGAAACTGGATTAAATTAAGCACCAATTTTAAATACACGGCTCAAAATAAGAAAACTTGTTTATACCAATTATACTTTCAAGGCTATCATGCCAAATCAGAAAAGTAACAAAAACAGAAAGTGCATTTACTTCTGATTTGACCCTGCTAAAACACTGAGCATCCCGGTCTCTCAGTTCAGTATCATTTTTGAGGGCCCGGGTTAAAACTAAAAATTTAAGATAAAGCAAAATGAAAACAACGGTTCATCATTACCCGATCTTCACACAAATATTATTGATACAGTTTTTTACACTCCTTTGTAGCTTTTAAAAACGGCTATTTTAAATCTTCAAGTTCCTTTAATTTTTCTCTGTCGTATGCTTTAATAATTGCCTTTACCAGCTTATGTCTTACCACATCTTCTTCATCAAGAACCACATGGCCAATTCCATCAATATTTGCTAAAATTCTTACCGATTTTTCCAGTCCGCTTTTCACTTTCGGAGGCAAATCTATTTGGGTAATATCGCCAGTGATGATCGCTTTTGCACTTGCGCCTATTCTCGTTAAAAACATTTTCAATTGAAGATCTGTCGCGTTTTGCGCTTCATCCAAAATGATAAATGCATTGTCAAGTGTTCGGCCACGCATGTAAGCCAAAGGTGCAATTTCAATTGCCCTTGTGGTCATATAATAACCAAGTTTGTCCGCAGGAATCATATCATCCAAAGCATCATAAAGTGGCCTTAAATATGGATCAATCTTTTCTTTCAGATCTCCCGGCAAGAACCCCAAATTTTCACCGGCTTCAACTGCAGGTCTTGTGAGAATTATTTTTTTTACCTGTTTGTTTTTTAAAGCTCTCACCGCAAGTGCAACAGCAGTATAGGTTTTACCTGTGCCTGCTGGTCCGATGGCAAAGACGATATCATTTTTATCAATCGCCTGAACCATCTTCTTTTGATTGGCAGTCCTGGCCCGGACGCTTTTCCCGTTCGGCCCAAAAACCAAAACATCGGTTTGGTTTTTTTCTATAAAATGATCAATTACTTTTTCATCATCGCCACCTAAAATTTGTTCAAGGTAATTTTCGCTCATGTTACCATTTCGTTCAAGATATTGAACGGCAAGATTGATCTTATCTCTTGCATTTTCGATTTGTTCCGGTGCACCACTTAATTTTATTTGTGTACCGCGGCTGAGAATTTTTAATCGAGGAAATTTCTTTTTAAGAATATCTAATTTTCCATTATTAACGCCAAAAAACTCAATGGGGTTAACGGTTTCAAGGTTTATTATAGTTTCTGTCAATACGGTTGTTTTAATAGGTTAACAAAGTGGGTTATTTATAACCAAATATAAAAATCGAACTCTTTGTTTACTAATTTACTTATTCACATTAAAATAAAAATGTTAAAAACAGTTCCCGAATAAAAAAAATTTTTATAATTTATTTTTTTATAATTTCGACGATACAAATATTTTAATTTATGAAAAAAAGTATCATAGTAATTATCGCATGCTTATTTAGTGTATTTGTTTTTCAGGCCTTTACAACTTCGTATCAGCCACGTTTTACAAATCTTCAAATCCTGCCCAAAGATATTTCTAAAGACGGCCTTGATAGTGTAATGCATCATTTTACTGCCTCTTTGGGAGTAAAATGTAATTATTGCCATGTAAGGAATGAAGCAGAACGAAAGATGGATTTTGCAAGTGATGATAAACCTGAAAAGCAAATTGCCCGCAAAATGATGCTGATGACTATTGATATTAATAAAAATCATTTCCAACAAATTGAAGAGAGCATGGACAGCGGAAAAATGGAAATGCCAACAGATACTTCATCTGTAAGTTATATGCTTAAATATGTAACTTGTTATACTTGTCATCATGGTGATCCTCATCCGGAAAATAAAGTACCGAAAAAACCGGTTAATAATAACCCCTCACCAATGCCTGCAACACCGCCACAGTCTCAGCAGGGGAAATAAAGGAAAAATAATTTGTAGAAATGGAGATTTTTGTTTCAATTAATTGATCTCAAAAAGAAGGAATTGTGTTTTCTCCAGAGGATTAAAATTATTATCTGCAACAAAGATTAACGAGTTTTTTCCATTGGAAAGTTTTGGCCCAAAAGTGACACCTTCAATATTGTCAACATAAATTGCAAGCGAATCCATATTTAATAATAATTTTTTGGTGGCCATCTTTATTCCGGTTTTATTTTTTAAAGAAGCTACGTAGTTGATATTTTCAGCAGAAGAGATATCTGCAAGGAAAACTTTTATCGTACATGATAAACGGCCGGTAGAAAAAGATCTTTCAATAATTAAAAATTTATTTTTTCCAATGTTTAAAATATCTGAAACGCCATTTACTTTAAAAGCCGAAGGAGTTATCGGGGCATGAGCAACCGGATCAATCTTATAAGCATATTGTGCTACAGGTTTTTTGGTTTTCAGATCAAATTTGATAATGCGTGTAACGCCGCTCGAATCCAGTGTTCCGGCTCTTTGGCCATCCTGGTATAAAGGTTCTTCAACACTTACAAAAAGCGATTGATGATCTTCAGAAAAAGTAAGTCCTTCAAAAACTCCATTTTGTCTTGGCCCAAATTCCGTTGCCTTCATTTGCAATTGCATTGGAAGCTGAAAAGTATCTATGAAATTCCCTTCTGAACTTACTTCTGTAATAGTGGGATCTTCCAAAATATTCTTTTCGGAATTGACGATCCTTTCACCTTCACTGCTCCATATGAATGTATTATTTTTTGCATTATATCTCATTGCTTCAGGATCAGGCGTATGAAAAGGATCCTGGGTAAATCTGGGATATAAATTACCCGCTTGATCTTTTAAAAAAACAGGATTTTTAAAAATTACAGTATCAATTTTATTGTCATTAATAGATATTTGAGCGACATAAAATCTTACCGGATTTTTTTGTGAACGATCGTCTGAGATCAAATAATATTCATTCTTTTCCTGGTTAAAATCTATGCCGGAAAGGCCGCCAATGGTAGTGTTTTTAATTTGCATGTTAAATGGAACCACGTATTGACAAAGAAATTTTAATTGATGAATTTCTGAAGTTTCGATACTCTTTCTTGAAGAAATACAGGAAGAAAAGACGGTTAAAATAAACGCAACTGAACAAATGATTTTCACGATGGAATGGTTTAAAAAGCAAATTTGCATAAAGTTTGCGGTAAAAAGATTGAAGGAACCGAAGCGGATGGATTAAAATGGAAAATGAGTTAATATTTCTTTTAAAAACTTAAATTATGTTTGAGCGTCCTGTTACAGAAAAAACAAATGATAAACAGCCTGCCTGGTTTTCACTTTTACGATTTGCATTAGGAATCATTCTTTTTTGGAAAGGAATTGTTTTTATCCGCGATACGGAATTATTAAAGGCACTAATTAGCAGAACTGGTATTGGTGTTTTCTCACAAAACTCAGAAGTGATCGCTTTTATTGTTGCTTACCTGAGCTTGCTTTGCGGTTTGTTTATTGCCTGTGGGCTTTTTACAAGAACTTCTTCCATTATTCAAATTCCAATTCTTTTTATTGCCGTGTTTTTCATCAACATCAGGAATTTTGAAAACTCAACTTTTGAATGGATACTATCTATTATCACTTTAATTTTATTGATCTTTTTTGCAATAAAAGGAAGCGGTACTCTTTCCGCAGATGAATTTTTTCGAACTTATTACAAAGCAGGAACCGAAGACGGAAATACTGAAAAGTTTTTCAAAAAATTATAAACTTTTCTTTTAGATGAATCCGTTTTGAATACCAATTTTTATCAGTGATGCGGTATTATTTGCATTGAGTTTTGTCAATAAATTTTTTCTGTGCGAATCGACAGTGAGCGGACTGATAAATAATTTCTCCGCAATTTGATTATTCGTTAATCCTTCAGAGATCAATTGTAAAATTTCTTTTTCTCTTTTTGTAAGTGCAGGCAAACTGTCCGATGGCAGAATTGATAGGGGCTTCACTACATGTTCCAAAGAAACACTGACATACATTTTATCATGAAGAACGGTATCAATTGCTTCGGCGATTTCTTCAGCAGAAGCACTTTTAATTAAATATCCGGACGCCCCATTTTCAATCATCCTGGAAATATAACTTCGTTCACTGAACGTGCTGATTCCAATAATTTTTATTTCCGGAAATTCTTTATGGATCTTTTTACAAAGATCAATTCCGCTGATATCAGGAAGATTGATGTCGAGTAAAACAACCTCTGTTTTATTTTTTTTCAAGAAAGGGATTGCTTCAAAAGCGTTAGAAACAGCTCCGGCGACTTCAATATTTTTCAATTGACCAAGCAAAGAATTTAATCCGGCAACTACCACCGGATGATCATCAACAATAAAAACACGTACAGGCATTTTTAAAAATAAAAATAAAAATCTGGAAATAAAAATCAGGCGCAATTTCCTTCAATGGTAACAGAAGTTCCTTCGCTTTTTGAAGAGATAATATCTATGTTTCCATTCAGGTATTCTGTACGTGCTCTAATATTTGCCAAGCCAGCGCCAGGATTTTTTTCAATTTCTTTTTGATCAAAGCCTTTACCGTCATCTTCAACAGTGAGTGTAAACCGATCCTCTTTTCGAATCAGTTGAATCAACACATTTTTTGCATCGGCGTGTTTGATAATATTGTTGAGCAATTCCTGGATCATCCTGTAAATTACGATCTCGTAAGTTTCTTTCATTCTTTTTTCCATTCCATACGTTTGCAGTTGAACAGTCATTTTTCCTGCATGATTCAGGTTCTCGCAATAATTTTCAAGTGCCTCCTTGAGGCCAAATTTTATTAGCGCCTCCGGCATCATATTATGCGAAACCCGTCGTAATTCATTAATTGACTGATCCAGTTGTACAATGACATTGTTAAATGCCTGTACATTCTCTTCTGATAAAAAAACATTCCCTTTCATATTTGACATCGATAATTTTACTCCTGATAATAATCCTCCCACGCCATCGTGCAAATCTTTTGCAAGCCGGCTTCGTTCTTCTTCCTGGCCTTTCATCACATTTTCAGCCGCCTCCAATTTTCGTTCTTTCTGCATTTCACGAATCCGTTGCTCGTGTAGTTTTTCTTTCTGAATAAGAAGACGATTTTTATTTTTAAAATTTTTATAAAACAACAAAGCGATCAAAAGTAAAAGCACACAGCCTGCTACCAGTGCTATGTTCACCGTATTTTTTTGCTTCAGTTGCGCTTTTTGCAGATCATTGTTTTTCTGTAAGGCAACAATATGTTCCTGCTTTTTTTGCGCCTGGTATTTGTTTTCAATTTCGTTGATCTTCTTTTTTACATCAAATTCATTAAGGCTGTCGCTTAGGTGAATATATTGCTGATAATATTTTACTGCGTCCCGGTGATGATGCAATGCAGCTTCTGCGTTTGCAAGTCCATGCAGCACCTTTGCCTTCCGGTGTTCGTCTCCAATCGCTGAAAGTATTTGCAGCGCCTGTAGCAGAAATTTTTGTGACGAGGAATAATCTCTTA
>Ga0068855_100002600_pt1 | contig 22255 bp, 20 predicted proteins | sample KBSCornC52_FD_66592 | JGI IMG/M metagenome (GOLD analysis project Ga0068855, IMG submission 66592) | Corn rhizosphere microbial communities from Kellogg Biological Station, Michigan, USA - KBS Corn C5-2 | ecosystem: Host-associated > Plants > Roots > Rhizosphere > Soil ...
GAAAAGATGGCCGCCAGCTATGATCAAAAATGCCCTGTCGCCCGGACGCTCGTCATCATCGGCGAACGCTGGACGGTTCTGCTCTTGCGCGACTTGCTGCGTTTGGGCCCCCGCCGTTTTCAGGACTTCCAGGACTCATTCCCTGGCCTGAGCCCGAACACTCTTTCCGCACGCCTTAAGACCCTGGAGAAGCACGGAATCGTCCTGCGGAGACTCTACGGCGAACACCCGCCGCGCGCGGAATACATCCTTACCGAAAAAGGCCGCGCCTTGGGCCCGGTCCTCAAAGCCCTGCTGAACTGGGGAGAAAAGTTCACGGGCTGAGTCTTCGGGCGCGGGAATTTCCGGGCCGTTGAGGATCACAGGCACTTGCCCCTTGTCCCTGCGCCCTCCTTTGCTATTAGCACTGGTATGACTACTAAGCGATTCCGTGCGGGCGTTCTTCATGGCGACGAAGTGAAAGAACTGCTCGACTATGCCAAGGCCAACCAATTCGCCCTCCCGGCGATTAATTGTATCGGAACAGGCACCGTCAACGCGGCACTCGCAGCCGCTCGCGAGGTCAACTCGCCCACGATGATCCAGTTCTCCAACGGCGGCGCGCAATTTTTCATCGGCAAAGGCATCACCAAGGAAAACCAGACCGGCCCGATCCTCGGGGCCATCGCCGGCGCGCAGTATGTCGACGCCGCGGCCAAGGCCTACGGCGTGCCCGTGATCCTCAATTCCGATCACTGCGCGAAGAAGCTGCTGCCCTGGATGGACGGCATGCTCAAGGCCAGTGAAGAAAACGTGGCCAAGAACGGCCAACCGCTCTTCAGCTCGCACATGCTCGACCTCTCCGAGGAACCGCTGCACGAGAATCTCGAGATCAGCGCGAAGTATCTCGCTCGCATGGCCAAGCTCGGCATCACCCTCGAAATCGAACTCGGCGTCACCGGCGGTGAGGAAGACGGCGTGGACAACACCGGCGTCCACGAGTCGAAGCTCTACACGCAGCCCGAGGAAGTGGCCGAAGCTTTTACCAAGCTCGGCGCCATCAGCCCGAATTTCACCATCGCCGCCGCGTTCGGCAACGTGCACGGCGTCTACAAACCGGGCAACGTGAAGCTCACCCCGAAGATCCTCAAGAATTCGCAGGATTACATCGAGCAGCACCTCAAGACCGGTCCGAAGCCGGTGAATTTCGTCTTCCATGGCGGCTCCGGTTCCACTCGCGAAGAAATCCGCGAAGCCGTGAGCTACGGCGTGGTGAAGATGAACATCGACACCGACGTACAGTGGTCTTTCTGGGATGGCGTGCGCGAGTACGAAGCCAAAAACCACGACTATCTCCAGGGCCAGATCGGCAACCCGAAGGGGCCCGACGCGCCGAACAAGAAATACTACGATCCGCGTATTTGGCTCGGCGCCGCGGAAGACGCCGCCCACAAGCGCCTCCTCACCACCTTCGAGGATCTCAACAACATCAACCGCAACGCCTGAGCTATTCAGGTAGGGACGGCGCGCCGCGCCGTCCTCGTCGAGCGAGATGGGCGGCGTTTCCGCACTTCCGTGGGCTTCCCACAAAGAACGCCGACGGCGCGGCGTCCCTACCATCAGACCGACCACTGTCCGGCTGGGTTCCATGAACCCGGCCGCAGCGCTCGCCAATTCGCTTGTGACCCGCTAGCCTCACCCGTCATGAAGAACCTTCGCCTCCTTCCCTTGGCCGTTGCGCTCGCTTTGTCGACCGGTTCCGCCTTCGCCGCGGACACGCCCAATCTGCCCATCGACCGGGCGCTGAAAATCGCCCAGGACTACCTGCAGAAATCGGGCACCGGCGCGAAGGTCCAGATCGTGGGGCTGACCTACGAACAGACGAGTTTCCACGCCGGTTACTGGTACGCCAAGTGGTCTCACTCCGTCCAGGCGGGCGATGACAACTCGCGCAAGGAAACCGGTCTGCGCATCGACATGGACGGCACCGTCACCCGTTTGCTCAGCGCGCCCGGCGGCCGCTACGAACCGCCGGTCGGCCAGCGGCCGGTCGGTGCGCGGAGCATGCGCTAATTCTCCTCCGAGGTCATCCGCCGCGAATCTGTGGAGTTCTACGCCCCGGCCAAGGTCAATCTCTCCCTCCGCGTCCTGCGCCGGCGGGAGGATGGATTTCATGAAATCGAGAGCCTCATGTGCCCGCTCTCGATCTTCGACACCATCGATCTCTCGCATCGCGAGGAGGGAGGCCTGGAATTCGTCTGCGACGACACCACGCTGCCCACCGGCGATGACAATCTCGTCGTCCGCGCCGCGAAACTCTTTTGCCAGTCGTGCGGCTTCGAACCGCGGCTGCGCATTCAGTTGACCAAGCGCATCCCGCACGGCGCCGGCCTCGGCGGCGGGAGCAGCGATGCCGCGACCACGCTCATCGGGCTCAATCGTCTTTTCGAAACCGAACTTTCCCGCGAAGCACTCTCCGCCATGGCCGCCGATCTCGGCTCGGACGTGCCATTCTTCATCTATCAGTCCGCGGCGATGATTCGCGGCCGCGGGGAATTCGTGGAGCCCGTCACTTTCCCGCACGAGCTTCCCTTGTTTCTCATCAAGCCACCCTTCGGTGTGCCCACGCCGTGGGCTTACAAACATTGGCGCGACTCGCGGGAAGTGGCCGGTATACCCTACGCCGCGCAGGAATTTTCGTGGGGCGGGTTAGTCAATGATCTCGAACGCCCCGTCTTCGAAAAGTATCTGTTCCTGGCCGACCTAAAGTCCTGGCTGCTCACGCAACCGGAAGTCGCTGGGGCACTCATGTCCGGCTCCGGCGCCACGGTCTTCGCGCTCTTGCAGGAAAAGGGCGCTGCGGAGTCGTTGGCGGCGAAGGTCGCCGCGGAATTTGGAACGAATCTCTGGTGCTGTCTTTGCGAGACGATTGGGGGCTAGAAGGACTGCCGAAAACCACTCCGAAAAAGGAGGCCGTCGCTAGCCGTAAGCGCTGGGTAGAAAACGCGCGAAGCGCTTCAAAAAAAACACCGTCATCCTGAGCGGAGCGGGGAAGCATGGGCGGAGTCGAAGGACCTCTGACTTCCGTGGGTTTTCGTGCGGAGCTTCCTACACTTGCGCGTGACCACGCGTCCATTCGCCCCACCACCTTCGTCCACGGATATTGGAGATCCTTCGACTGCGTGCCCCGCCCACCTTCGCCCTCCGGGGCACTTCGCTCAGGATGGCATCGTTTTTTTAGGCGCTCTGCGGGTGACAGTCTCTCTACAGCCCCGCGCGTTCCAAAATCTCCCCGACCACCTTCGTCGCCTCGAAATGCTCCGCGGCGACTTCGAAAGCGGCGCGGCAATGCGTGGCGTAGTCCGCATTCACCATGCGCACGCCTTCGGCGATGTCGTCGAGGGTGCGGAAACTGAGCAGCCCTTTGCCCTCGCCGTAGTGGCTGGAGAAATCCGTCTCCTGCGTGATCACCGGCCGCCCGCACGCCAGGTAGCAAGCGGTGCGATCGCTGAACCAGCCGGTGTTGAGTCGCACGTACTGGTCTTTTGCCACGGTGAATTCGCCCTTCGAATCCTGCATGTAACGCACGTAGGCATCGTGATCGATGCTGATCTTCTGCGGGCTCGCCAGCCGCCACCCACGTTCGTTGAGTTGCGTGCGCGTGGCCTCATCGCGCAAGTTGGTCGCGAGTTCGAAGGTCTCTCCCGCTCGCTGCGGCGCGTCCATGAAACGCAAAAATTCCAGCGCCTTGCTCCACAGATACTTGTCCCCACGCCACTCGATGTCTTTGCCCTTGGTGTTCCAATTCGCAATGGTGGTGAAGATGGCGCCCGTGGGCGGCGGTGACGCCGCTTGCCAAAAATCCGTGACGATCGGCTGCCGCGTCGGCTGCCACGGGATGCCGTGCAACGGAACGGGAAAACGCTTCGTCCCAATGTTTTCGCCGAAGGTAAAAACCGCGTGATAGTGCGACAGCGTCTCGCGAATTTTCGCGCCCGGATCGTTATCGATGAGGCACTGCTCTTTTCCCGGATCGCTCTCAATGTAAATGAGACAGCGATTCTGCAACAGGTCCTCATGGAGTTCCTGCTCGCCGCAGACATTCAGGATCGCATCCGCCTCGCGATAGAGCTCATCGATACGCTCCCCGCTCAATCCCGCCGTGGGACGATCGTCGAGATAGCGCGCGCGATATCCCCAGCGATCCTCGAAGCCAAATTGCCGCGCCAGCTTTGGCATGATCGCCGCGGTGTAACTCCAGTCCGGCACATAATCGTAGGTGATCGGGTGATACGGATGCGCCGTGGAATCCTCGATGTAATAAACTTCGTGCCCGAGCCGTTGCAGTCCGACGATGTAATGCACATGCTGCCAGATGACACCCGCAATCGGGCAGCGCGCCATGTAGCCCGTGACGATGAAACGCTTGCGGCTCATGACGAAAGCCGTTTCGCAAACCGCGCCGGATTTCCTGCTACCACGGTGTTCGGCGGCACGTCCTTGGTCACTACCGCACCGGCGGCGATGACCGAGTTGTCCCCAATGGTTACACCCTTGAGCACGATGGCGTTCATGCCAATCCACACGTTGTTGCCGATTTTGATCGGACGGGATTTAACCGCTTCGATCGGGCGCTCCGGCTTGCCTTCGTAAAAGGGGGCCAGCGCCTCGGCATCGATCCGGCGTTGCGCCGCAGCCACCGGATGGAAATCGGAATCGGCGATGCCCGTGCCCCAAGAAATGAGGCAATGCGAGCCGATCTCGATTTCCGATTCACACGTGAGCAGCGCACCGACGAGCAGCGTGAAGTCGCCGATTTTCACATGTCCTTGCGGACCGACAGCAAGTTGCGAAGCCGCATAGACCGAGACGTGGTTGCCAAACTCCACCGCCAACTCGCGCTTGCCTTTGAAGTGCAGAAAACTCTGCGCGCTCTCACAGTAGAAACCGTCGCCCCACGTGACGTTGGGCGGGATCTGGCGGTTGGTCCAGTCGTGTTCGATACGGCGGTCGGGGAGGACGTTGGTCATTTGATTTTCGGTGTCATCCTGAGCGAAGTCGAAGGATCCCGCGGCTTCACCAGCGATGATCCATAGCCAGTCGACAAGACGACGTTAGGTTAAATTGGCAGAGCGATACAACGAAGCATAGACGCCGCCGCGCTGGACTAATTCAGGCCCCTTCCCTTCTTCCGCGATGGTTCCTTTGGCCAGCACCACGATTTTATCCACGCGATGGACGGTGGCGATGCGGTGGGTGATGATGAGCGTGGTGCGGCCGCGCATGAGCTCTTCGATGGTCTGCATGATCGCCGACTCCGTGGTCGGGTCGAGCGCGCTGGTCGGCTCATCGAGAATGAGCAGCGGCGCATTTTTCAAAAACGCTCGCGCGATGCCGATACGCTGCCGCTGGCCCACGCTGAGGTGTCCGCCGCGTTCGCCGACCTGCGAGCGGTAGCCATCCAGCGTGGCCATGATGAACTCGTGCGCCTGCGCCCGCTTCGCGGCTTCGATGATCTCCTCCTCCGTCGCATCGGGCCGGCCGTAGGCGATGTTTTCGCGAATCGTCGTGGAAAAGAGCAGTGTGTCCTGGAGCACGATGCTGATTTGATCACGCAGCGATTTCTTTTTGATCGCGCGCAAGTCCCGGCCATCGAGCAACACACGCCCGCCCGTGGGATCGTAAAACCGCGGGACGAGCGAAAGGAGCGTCGATTTCCCCGCCCCGGTGCCACCGACGAAAGCAACTGTCTCTCCCGGCAAGATACGCAGGTTCACCTCGCGCAGGATCTCCCGCGCACTCGTGTAACCGAAGGCCACGTTTTCAAAGACGATTTCGCCCAGCGCTCCGGTAATCGGCACGGCATCGGGCGCATCGGCCACGTCGTTTTCCTTGTCGAGAATCTCAAAGCAGCGCTGCGTGCCGGCCGTCGCCGCCTGGAAAGCCCAGGCGATGTGGGTGAGCGCTTCGAGCGGTTGATAGAGCATGAGCAGCAGGCTGGAGAGGTACCAGATGCCGCCGATCGTCAGTTTCCCCGAGAGCACATGAAGCGCGCCGACGTAGCACATGGCGGCCGAGCTCGCGGCGATGATCGTGCCGACGAGCAACGCGCTACGCATGGAGGTCGCGTTCAGCTTGAGATTCGCATCGAGGCTTTCGCGTGCGCTCGTGCTGAACTCCTGGACCTCATGCTCTTCGCGTCCAAAGGCCTGCACCATCTTCACCGAGCTCAGGCCTTCCTGCGCTGCGGTGAGCACGTCGCTCTCGCGCTCGGCTACGGTGGTGGATTCGTCGCGGATCCGTCTGGCGTAGATGTAAATCGCCAGCATCATGAGCGGGATCGCGATCAGGGAGAGCAGCGCGATCGACCAGTCGAAATACCACATCATGGCGAAGGTGGAGACGAGCGAGATGGCGCTTTGGAAAAGGAAGAAGCCCTTGCTGTAGTAGGCCTGCACGCTCTGCGAATCGTAGGCCACGCGGAAGCTGCTGTCGGCGCTGCGGCGCTGGTCGTGAAACTTGAGCGGCAGCGAGTGGAGATAGGCGTAGAGCTCCGTGCGCAGGCGCATGAGCCCATGCAATCCCACGCGAATGGTGAGGACATTGATCACATAGCCGATCCCAGCGGCGAGCAGGTGGAAAACGACCATGAGCCCGCAGACCAGCGCGACCACCGCCGGAATGCTCCATGTGCTGATATCGATCCCCGGCAGAGTGAGCCCATGCGGCGTCTGGCCCGCCGCCGGCAGGATTTTGTCCACGATGTATTTGAGTGGCCACGGGCGCAGCAAATTAAAGCCATTGGCCACCAGTGTGAGCCCCATGCAGACGACCGTCGGCCGAAGATCGGGACGGAAATAGGTGAGCACGCGACGGTAGAAGGACATTGCGGGGATGGAATACTGGGAAGGCAAGAAGTGCCAAGAGCCAAGTAACGAGAGCCAAGTAACGAGAGCCAAGTAACGAGAGCCAAGTAACGAGAGCCAAGTAACGAGAGCCAAGTAACGAGAGCCAAGTAACGAGAGCCAAGTGTTCCGCTGCCCAACGTAGACTGCCGCCCCTTGCCTGTGAGCTCTTTCCATAGTGTCAGAATCCCGACACTAGTGCTTTTTGGCTGACAGTTTTTTTGAACCTTTTTGGACCATAGGGCGTCTACATAACAGACACCTACGTAGAAATTAGTGCGTGGCACAGCCATTGCTAATTTAGGTTTTGCCCAACAAAATTTCCCAACAGACCTATGAAAAAGCACCTGAAAAAGACCAATCGCGCCAACTACAGCTTGGGCGACCTGATCGTGGCCGTGAGCAGCTACACGAAGAATAATCGTGAGACGGTCGCAGCCGTGGCTGATCTCCTCGAAAGCGGCCGCGTCCGCTTCAGCAGCCAAGGCCGCAAAATCCGCGCCCGCGTCTACTAAGTAGACGGCCCGGTTCCCCATTTTGCAGGAACGGTTTTCCGTCCCTGTCGGACTCCCCATTTCCAAGACCCCGTCCGCGACTTCCAAGTCGTCGACGGGGTAAGTCTTTTCTAAGATGACCCTTTAACGGCAATTGGCCCTCCAAAACGTTTTCCTTTTGCAATCGCCCCCCTTCTCCCTAGCCTCCCACGGGTGATCGAACGTTACACCCGACCCGAAATGGCCGCCATCTGGGCGGATCAGCGAAAATATGAAATCTGGCTCGAAATCGAGACTCTGGCTTGTGAGGCCCAGGCTGAAATCGGCGTGATCCCCGAAGAGGACGCACAGACCATCCGCGCCAAGGGGAAATTCGATCTGCAGGAGATCGCCAGGATCGAGGAACGCACCAATCACGACGTCATCGCCTTCCTGGAAAACGTCGCCAGCTACGTCGGACCGGCCTGCCGCTGGATGCATCAAGGCATGACCTCGAGCGATGTGCTCGACACCACGCTCGCCGTGCAGATGTCCGAGGCTTCGGACATGATTCTGAAGGATTTGCGCGAATTGCGCGACGTCATCGCCAAGCGGGCGATCGAGTTCAAGAAGACCCCCATGATCGGCCGCAGCCACGGCATTCATGCGGAACCCATCACTTTCGGCCTGAAGCTGGCGCTCATGTGGGATGAATTTGGCCGCGCCCTGGCCCGCCTTGAGGACGCCCTGCCCCGCATCCGCGTGGGCAAACTGAGCGGCGCCGTCGGCACCCATGCCCACCTCGACCCGCGCGTGGAGGAAAAGGTCTGCGGGCGTCTTGGCCTCAAGGCCGCCGCACTCAGCACACAAGTCATTCAACGCGACCGGCATGCGGAATTCCAGACGGTCCTCGCGCTGATCGCCTCTTCCATCGATCGCTGGGCCACCGAATTCCGCCATCTCCAGCGCACCGAAGTGCTGGAGGTCGAAGAATACTTTTCCGCCGGCCAGAAGGGCAGTTCGGCCATGCCGCACAAGCGCAACCCCATCACTGGCGAGAAGCTGAGCGGATTGGCGCGGGTGGTGCGCGGAAATGCCCTTGCGGCGCTGGAAAATGTGCCACTCTGGCACGAACGCGACATCAGCCATTCCTCCGTCGAGCGCATCATCATGCCCGATTCGTGCATCATGATCGATTACATGCTCGTGACGCTGCGCCGCCTGGTGGAGCGCCTGCTCGTTTACCCCGAAAATATGGAGCGCAACCTCCATATCACGAAGGGCCTGTATTTTTCGCAGACGATCCTGCTCAAGCTCACCGAGCGCGGGCTGGAGCGCAAGGCGGCCTACGAGGCTGTGCAGCGCGCAGCGATGAAGACCTGGCAGGGCGACGTGAGCCTGCAGGAAAATCTGGCCGCCGAGCCGGAAGTCGCCGCCCATCTCACGCGTCCGGAGATCGATACTCTCTGCTCGCTAGACATCCATTTCGCTCACGTGGACGATACCTTCCGCAAGCTGGGTTTGGAGAAGTGACCGACTCCCGCCAGCGGTTCGCCCTTTTCTCATGTTAACCAACGTGTATCGTTACGCGCCTCTGAACGGATAAGCCTATGACTCGGAAATTCGCCCTGCTCCTGATCGTCGCCGTCCTGCCTTTCTCCGGCTGCAAAAAGCTCCGAGAGAAAGTGCCCTTCTTGAAAAAGAAGGAGGTCGCCGTAGCGACACCCGCTCCGGCCCGCGTGGCCGCGCCACCTCCGACCGCCGCATCCGCTACTTCCCAGGAAACCGCCGCTGCTGGCGAGACTGCCGCACCTTCCGCACCGGCATCTCCGGCGGCTTCCACTGCCGCGGCAAAGAAGCCGGAAGCCCCGGCCGTGAACAAGAACGCCCAGGTGATCTGTCTCTGCTATCACAACATCGACGACCGTGGCTCGAAGGCGCTCACGATTTCCATCGCCGAGTTTGAGAAGGAGATGGATGCGATCAAGTCCAACGGTTTCAGCGTCATCAAGATGCAGGACTTCCTGGCCTGGCGCCGTGGAGAAAAGAGCATTCCGAACAAATGCTGCCTCATCACCATCGATGACGGTTGGGTATCCGCTTATACGAATGCGTGGCCGATCCTGAAGAAATACAACTATCCCTTCACCCTCTTCATCTACATCAATTACGTCGGCACCGGCGGCAAATCGATGTCGTGGGATCAGCTCGCCGAAATGCGCGACGCAGGGGTGGACATCGAATCGCACACTTATTCGCACTCGAACTTGAAAGTGCCCGGCGCCAATGTCGACGCCAAGGCCAAGGCTCAGATCAAAAAAGATGTCGCGGAATTGGGCAAGGAAGGCTGGCTGCGCAAGGAGATCATTGAATCCAAGCAAGTGCTGGAGAAGCAGCTCGGCATCAAATGCAACGTGTTTGCCTATCCGTTTGGCGTCTGGACGCCCGAGGCGGTGAAAATCGTCAAGGAAGGCGGCTACGAGGCCGCTTTCACGGTTTACGGCCAACTCCTGCACCCGAGTTCCCCGGCCGAGTTGCTCGGCCGCTATGCGGTGGAACAAGGCAAACCGAAGATCTTCGAAGACGCCATGAAGATGATCGGCGGCGGCCAGAGCACCTCCGTGGCCTCGGGCCCGTCGGAGCCGGCCTACACGCAATTGGCCGCGGTCTCGATGGTCACACAGCCGATGGATGGCGAAACGATCGGCAACCCGAAGCCGCTCATCAAGGCGAACCTCTCCACGCTGGGCGAGATCGATCCGGGCACGGTTGAGATGCGCATCAGCGGTTTCGGCCCGGTGGCCGTAAAATACGATCCCGCCACCAAGATGGCAACCTATCAGGTGGCGCAGAAACTCCGCGAACCGGAGTACACGGTCTTCATTTCCGCCAAGTCGAAAGGCAAGAAGATCGAGACGAAGTGGGACTTCAAATACGACTCCACCGCCGGTCCTTCCACGGGCGCACCGACCGACGCCTCGGCCCTGCCGCCACGGGCGACTCCGGCGCCGGCGCCGGCGGCCCCGCCGAAGAAGAAGTAGGGGCGCGGGGCAGTTGATAGTGGATGGTTGATAGACCTCCACTTTTCCGTAGTCGTGACCGCTCCGCGGTGGACAAGTTGAAAACCACCTCCAGCGCGGAGCGCTACCAAGAGGCGGAAAGGTGGTGGACTATCAACGAGCAACCATCAACTATCCACTTTTCGCCCTCTCAACCATCAACTTGCCCTTCTCCGATTCCACGCTAGTCTCCCCGCCCGCCTTTCATGTTTTCCCTTCTCGCCGATAAGCTCCAGGACGTCTTCAAAGACCTGCGTGGTCATGGGAAGATCACGGAGACGAACATCACCGACGCCATGCGTGCGGTGCGGATGGCGCTGCTCGAGGCGGACGTGGAATTCAACGTCGCCAAGGGGTTCATCGCGCGCGTCAAGGACAAGGCCCTCGGTGAGGAAGTATTGCGCGGGGTGCATCCCGGCCAGCAGATCGTCAAAATTTTCCACGACGAGCTCACCGCCCTCCTCGGCGGGGACAACGAACCGCTGAATCTCGAAAAACCGGCCCGCATCATGATGGTCGGCTTGAACGGCGCGGGTAAGACAACTTCTTCGGCGAAGCTCGCCATGTGGCTGAAAAAGCAGGGCAAAGCGCCCCTGCTCATCGCTTGCGACTTGCACCGTCCGGCGGCCGTCGAGCAACTCGCCACCCTCGCCCGGCAAGTCGGCGTGCCCTGCTTCACGCCGCCGCCCGGCGAAAAGGACGTGCTCAAGGTCGGCAAGCTGGCCGCGGATTGGGCGAAGGAGCAGCCGGGCAACGTGCAGATTTACGACACTGCCGGACGCCAGGAAATCGATGAGCCGCTGATCCAGGAGATCAAGGCGCTCCGCGACTTCCTGCAGCCGCAGGAAGTGCTCCTCGTGGCCGATGCGGCCACCGGCCAGCAAGCCGTGAGCGTGGCCACCCATTTCCATCAGGCGCTCCATATCACCGGCCTCGTCCTGACCAAGCTCGACGGCGATGCCCGCGGTGGGGCCGCGCTCTCGATGCGCCAGGTCACCCAGCGGCCGATCAAATTCGCCGGCATCGGCGAAAAGCTCGATCAATTCGAGCCGTTTTTCCCGGACCGCCTCGCCGGCCGGATCCTCGGCATGGGCGACATCGTCGGCCTCGTAGAGAAGGCCGCGGCGGCGATCGACGAAGAGGACGCGAAGCGCATGGAGGAGAAGATGCGCACGGCTTCGTTCGACCTGAACGACTTCCTCGCCCAGTTCAAGATGCTCAAGAAATTGGGCCCCTTGGAAAATATCCTTGGCATGTTGCCAGGGATGAGCAATCTTAAGGACTTTTCGGTTGACGAAAAGCAGATGAAGCGGGTCGAAGCCATAGTGCTTTCGATGACGCTGGCCGAGCGCAGTAATCCGGACATATTGAATGCCCGGCGCCGCCAGCGAATCGCCCGTGGAAGCGGCGTTTCCGTCACCGAAGTCAACGATCTCCTTCAACGCTTCGGCCAGATGCGGAAGATGATGAAGGGGTTCGGCAAGATGAGGCAGATGATGTCGCGCCCCGGCGCGGCTTCCCGCTTCGGCTTGAAACGCTAGATTTAAACCACCACCCTTACTTAACCAGAAAACAAACCGCCATGGCCGTCAGCATCCGCCTTCGCCGCGAAGGCAACCTCAACAACCCTTACTACAAAGTCGTCGTCGCCGACGCGCGCAGTCCTCGTGACGGCAAGTTCATCGAGCTCGTGGGCAACTACGATCCGAAGAAGGCCGGCGACAACGCCAACGTCGATCTTTCCCGCATCGATTACTGGATCCAGAACGGCGCCCAGCCGTCCGACACCGTGCGCAGCATCATCAAGAAGGCGCGCAAGAACGAGACTGCCGCGGCCAAGTAAGGCCCGGCAATCTCGCCCAACGTCGTGGACAGCCTGCAAGCCATGCAGGAATTCCTTGAGCATGTGCTCCCACTGCTCATTGATTACCCGGAGGATATGGTGCTAACCAAGCAGACCTCCGGGAAACGCACGACGTTTCATCTCAAGGTGCGGCAGACCGATGTCGGCAAAGTCATCGGCAAGCACGGCCAGACCATCGTGGCCATCCGCAATTTGCTGTCCGCGAGCGCCGCGCGGCACGGGGAGAAAGCACAGCTCGAGATCGTGGAGTAACGGCGCGGCGGAAGCAGTCGCTTTCGCCTTGGAGGAGTGTTGGGAAGGCAGAACATCCAACACCCAACGTCCAACATCCAACATCCAATCGCGCAAGCGCGTGGCGATGATGGGTTTTGCGCTCGAATCGGCTCTCTCCTCGCGGTCATTCTGCGGAGCGCCTTGGTGGGCGTGGGCGGCGGAGCGCGTAGTCGAAAGCCGAGTCTTCGAGACGCCTATGGGACTGCGGGGCAAACCCCGTCGCTTTACCAGCGAGCAACCACCGGAAGATAAGGTGTCGCGTCGTGGTTGCCTCAACATTGTCCTAGTGGCGAGTCCCCCTCCAATCGCAGTTGACCCGCCACCCTTCACGCATCGAAACTCCCGGCTTTCGATGAACGAAGTCACCATCCGCGTCCCCGCAACGACCGCCAACCTCGGCCCCGGCTACGACTGCCTCGGCATCGCGCTGCAGATCTACAATCACGTCACCGTCGAGCGCGGAGGCGAGCTACAGACGCACCCGATGGTCGCCGCGGTCGCGGAGAAGTTTTTTGCCGCCGCCAGCGCTGCCCCCTTCTCCTTCTCCTGGAAGATCATCGGCGACGTCCCCCGCTCACGCGGGATGGGCAGTAGCGTCACTGTCCGCCTCGGCCTGTTGCACGGCCTGAATGAACTGAGCGGCAAACCGCTTTCCGCCCACGCTCTTTTCCACATCTGCGCCGAACTCGAAGGCCACCCCGACAACGCCGCTCCTGCCGCCTTCGGCGGATTCACGGTCGCGGGCGGTACCGAGATCGCGCGCTTCGAAGTCGCGCCGGAATTGCGCTTCGTCCTGCTCATCCCGGACTTCGAAGTCTCCACTCCCGCCGCACGCAAAGTCCTCCCCGCGCAACTCGATCGCCTGGCCGCCGCACAAAGCTGCGCCAACGCCTGCCGCATCACCGCCGCCTTCGCGGCGAAGAACTACGCCCTCCTCCGCGGCGCCTTTGTCGATCAACTGCACCAACCCTTCCGCGAAAAAGAGCTCATCCCCTTCCTGACCAAAGTCATCAACGAAGGCGAAAACGCCGGCGCCCTCGGCGGATTCCTCAGCGGCAGCGGCTCGACGATTTGCTGCGTGACCGAAGACAACGAAGAAGCCATCGGCGCCGCAATGCTCGCCGCCAGCGGCAACGCCGGCGCACGCCTCGTCATCACCGGGGCTGACAATCAAGGCACCATTCGCGCATGACCCTCTTCTTCATCCCTCATCCTTCAGCCTTCATCCTTCCCTAATGCGCCGCTGGCTGGAAGCGTTCGAAGAATTCGCCATCGACGTCATTCTCGAGCGTCGTTACGGCAAGCGCGCGATGGCGCTGCGGTGGTTTCTTCTCTCGCTGAGCTATCTGTTCACCGTCGGCGTACAGACGCGGCTCTGGCTTTTCCGGCACCGCTTTCTCCGCTCGCATCACCCGGCCTGTTTTGTCATCTCGATCGGCAACCTCACCGTCGGCGGAACGGGCAAGACTCCCGTGGTGGAAAAGTTCGCCCGCACCTTGCAGGATCACGGCCGCCGCGTGGCGATTCTCAGTCGCGGATACAAGAGCAAGAAGCCGCCACTCTTTCGGCGACTGCAACGCAAATGGCTCGGACTCGAGCGCCGCAAGCCGCGCATCGTCCACGATGGCAAGCGCCTCTTGCTCGACAGCCGTTTCGCCGGTGACGAACCCTACATGCTGGCCAAGAGCCTGGCCAATGTCATCGTCCTCGTGGACAAGGACCGGGTGCGTTCCGCGATGCACGCCATTCGCGAGATGAAGTGCGACACCCTCATCCTTGACGACGGGATGCAGTACCTGCACCTCAAGCATCGACTGGAGATTTGTCTCATCGATGCGCAAGCCCCTTTCGGCAACGAGTACCTGCTGCCGCGCGGCACATTGCGCGAGCCGCCGACCAACCTCCGTCGTGCCAGTTACATCTTCATCACCAAGACCCCGGAGAAGGGCAACGCGGAACTCATCCAACGCATTCGCGAATACAACCGGACCGCGGAAATCGTCGAGTGCCGCCATCAGCCACTCTATCTGCGCAATCTCTACGATCCCGATGATCGCAAGCCGCTGGAATACTTGCAGGGCCGATACATTGCCGCTCTCTCCGGCATCGCCCGGCCCGAGAGCTTCGAGCAGAGTCTCGTGGCGCTCGGCGCCAATCTCGAAATCACCAAGAGCTTCGCGGATCACCACCGTTTCACCGATCGTGAATTGCAGGAATTCGCAACCCGCTGCTCCCGACGCGATCTTGATTTGATCGTGACCACCGAAAAAGATAGCGTGCGTTTCCCCTCGGGGATCGCCGGCCTGGAAACCCCGGTCTACTATCTGCGCGTGGAGATCGAAATCCTTAGCGGGCACGAAAGCTGGGAAAGCCTGGTCGAGCGACTCTGCCGCCCCCAGAAGCTCCTCGCGCCGGAACGGTTCTTTCCGTGAGTTAACTCACTCCGCCGCGAGCAACTCGCGGATCGTCGAAAGCAGCAAATCGAAATCCACCGGCTTGGTGAGATGCCGCGAAAAGCCCGCCTCCTCGGCGTGGCGCACATCCTCTTCCATGCCGAAGCCACTGAGCGCAATGCCGCGCAGGCGGTACTCTGCACGCAGCCTGCGCATGAGATCGTAGCCGGATCCATCGGGCAGGCCGAGATCGCTGATCACCAAACGCAGCGGCCGCGAGCGGCCGCTGTCGTCCACCGCCTTCCGCGCGGCTTCGGCCTCAGCGAGGGCCTGAGCGAGGCTGCTCGCCGCCGTGACCTGGAACCCCGCGCGGCGCAGCATCCGCGCCATCACTTGCACCGTGTCCGGATGATCCTCCACCAGCAGGAGGTGCGCATGGGCGGACTCGGCCGTACGCGCCACCGTCTCCGGCCGTTCCTGTCCATCCGGCTTCACCTCCACCACCGCCGCCGCCATTTTTGCAAGCGGCAGACGAATGGTAAACGTCGAGCCGAGATTCGTCCCCGGACTTGCGGCCGCAATCGTCCCGCCGTGCGCCTCCATGATGGCCTTGCTAATCGCCAACCCGAGCCCCAGCCCACCGAATTGCTGCGTGATCGAGCGATCGCCCTGCTGAAAGGCGCCGAACACCCGCGGCAGGATGTGCGGCGCTATGCCAATGCCGGTGTCCTCGACCTCGATGACGAGCCAATGCGCACCATTCGCTTCTTCGCGGCGAGTACGGATGAAAATCTGTCCTCCTACCGGGGTGAACTTGATCGCGTTCTTGAGGATGTTCCAGAAGACCTGCGTCAACCGTGCCGCATCGACCCGAGCCACATGCTCGCCGTCGACGAGCGTTTCGTGACACACGATCATCTTCTCCGCCGCTTCGTGCGCACAGCAGGTCTTGATCGCGTGCTCGATGATCGGGCGAATGTCGATCGTCTCGGATTGCAGCTCGAGCTTGCCCTTGGCAATGCGCGTGATGTCGAGCATGTCGTCAATGAGACGCGCCTCGAGTTCGATGTTGCGGAAGATCGTCGCCATGTCTTCCCGCACGTCCTGCGGCAGCCGGTCATCGCGCTGCAGCGCGGAAACGAGCGCCAGCACCGGCGTAAGCGGCGTCCGCAATTCGTGGCTGAGCGTGGCAATGAAATTGTCCTTTGCGCGGCCGGCCGCTTCCGCCTCCAGCAACTGCCGCTCAGCCATCACCTGCTTCATGACGCGCTCGACAGTCGGCGCCACCAGCTCGATGAAATTCGGCGTCTTCGGAATGAAATCACGCACCCCGGCCCGCATCGCTTCGATGATCCGCGCCTCGTCGCCATAGCCCGTCACGAGAATCGCCGGCACCTCGCGGCTCTCCTGCTGGAGCGAGCGATAGAACTCCAGCCCATTGGTCGGCTCCGAAAGCTGATAATCCAGCATCAGCAAATCGATGCGATGCGCCGCCAGCCGGGCATGTGCATCGCCGGTATTCGTCGTCAGTTCGACGACATAACCGGCTCTCTCCAATTGCAACCGCTGAAGCCGGCCAATGCCCGGATCATCCTCCAGGACAAGGATGGTTCCACGCTGCCGTGGCTCTTTCATCGCTCAGGAGGCGCTATTGCGCGGACGTTGCACGATTTGCAGAAACAAGCCGAGCCGCCGGATGGCGTCGATGAACCCTTCATAGTCGACCGGTTTCGTGATGTAGACATTACAACCCAATTCGTAACAGCGATCGATTTCGCGCGGGTCATCTGTGGTGGTGAGCATGATGACCGGGATCCGATGGGTATCGGTATTCGCCTTGATCTGGCGCAGCGCCTCCACGCCATCGATGCGCGGCATGTTGATATCGAGGAGGATGACGAGGGCATCGGCGAGGGTCTGCTGGTGCGAATCGCCCCGGCTGGCGAGGCAATCGAGCAGCTCCTGGCCGTCGTGCACCCGCAGGAAGCCGTTGAGCAAACCGGCGCGTTCGAGGTTGCGCTGCACGAGCTGGGCATGCCCGTCGTCGTCTTCAGCGAGGAGAATAGTGACTGGTTGTGTGGTCATGCTGCGGGATGGAAACGTTAATCCGTTCCTTGCGCGGGGCAACCCCCGGCAATGGCGAATGCCGCGGATCGGATGGGAAAGCGACGAAAAAGGTGGAGCCGACTCCTTCGGTGGATTCCACCCATACCTTGCCGCCATGCCGTTCCACGACGCGGCGCACCAGGGCGAGACCGACTCCTTCTCCCTTGGCCACATCGCCGTGGAGTCGCTGAAAGATGGCGAAGACCTTGCCGAGATATTTTTCGGCGATACCCAGTCCGTTGTCCTTCACGTAATAGGTGAGCGGTTTGTCGATGCCCTCGACCTCTCGCGTGGTGTTCCCGATTTCGATTCTGCCCGGGCGTTCCGGTGAGAGATAGTTGATCGCGTTGCCGATGAGATTGGCGAAAATCTGTTCGATCGCGGTTGGGTCGCCCCACGCCGGTGAAAGATCGAACACCGCGATTTCCGCCCCGTGCTCGTCGATCGTCTTACGCATCGCCTCGATGATGCGCTGAATCACCGGCTTCAACTCCACCATCTTGGGATGATACTCGATGCGTCCGGCGCGCGAGAGCCGTAGCAGCGCATCGATGATATTGGAAAGCCGCGTCACCGCCGTCTGGATGTAATGCACCGACTCCGTCATGTCCCGCTCGGCCAGCACGGTCGCACGCCGGCGGCCTTCGGCGGACAAATCCTCCTTCAACAACGTCTGCAATTCCTCCCGGGCCAGGGCCAGTTCATTGCTAAATCCCTGCAGGTTCACCAAAGGCGAGCGCAGATCGTGGGAGACGCTATAGACGAACATCTCGATCTCCTGGTTCTTTTGCTCGAGGTCGCGGTTCGCTCGCGTCAGGTCCGCGGCACGACGTTCGAGCGCTTCCTGGTAAACGCGCTCGCGTTGCTTGGCCGAGCGCAGGTGATCCGCCAGCGAGTGGAACTGCTCGTCCAATTCGCGAATCTCATCCGTGCCCGGCACGAGCGATGGCAGCGTCTCTCCATTGGTGATGCGCCGCGTATTCTCTGTCACCACCTTGATGCGATTGCCAATCTCGCGGCTGAACATCATCGCCGCGACCGAGCCGATGCCAACGTTCAACACGAGGCCCCCGATCAGCAGCCAATTCTGGGTCATCGTCGACTGCTTCAACGTGTCCAATCGTGCCTCATCGAGTTTCTCTTCCGCGGCGCGGAAATTCTCGATCGAGGTCCGCAATTCATCCATCAATTGCTTCCCCTTTAAATTCTTGATCTCGTCCTGCGCTCCGGCCAATCCGTCTTTCTGGATCATCTGCAGCACCTTGTGCTGATAGTCCCGTCTGGCCTGCGCGCTTTCCAACACCTGCTGGTAACGCGCCTGTTGTGACGGATTGTCCTGAACCATCACCCGCAACCTGGCAAACTCGGTATCGAGGATCCCATCATCCCGCGCAATCTCCACCGGGAACGTTTCCTTCCCCGTGAGCAGATAGCCTCGCAAATTGCTCTGGGTCGCGACCAGCATCCGGAAAAGGTATTCCGTCTCCTCGATCACATCCTTGGTGTGCATCGCCCAGTGCTGGGCCTCGCTCAGATCATTCTGACGCTTGAGCAACAGGCCAATGAAGAGCGCCTGGTAGACCAGCGGCAAGGCGAGCACCAGTAATCCCTTGCGCAGGATGGTGACGCGACGGGCCTTCATTCGTTCTGGAATCGTCCAACGAGCTGCCTCCGGGTGCATCGAGTACGGGAAAACCCGATGTCTCTTTCAGAGACTGTACTGGAAGCCGGACAAAGGGAGTTTTGACCACGGATTACGGAATTCACGGATGAAACGAGGAGGCGCAGATTTCTGATTCCGTGCCAATCCGCGTAATCCGTGGTCAATCCTATCTCGGGTTAGGTTCGGAACCACCTCCCAGTCACAAACAAAAACGGGCGCAGGCCTTTCGACCTGCGCCCGAATTGAAATTTTTCCTCTGCGCCTTAGGCGATCTGCTCGCCCACCGAGTAGCGGAGGAAGCGGCGGATGACGAGTTCGTCCCCGAGTTCCTTGCTCTTCTCGGCAACGAGCTGCGTGATCGTCTGGTCGGGGTTTTTGATGAACGCCTGGTCGACGAGGCAGACCGTACTGAAGAACTTGTCGAGCTTACCCTTGACGATGTTCTCGACGATGTTCGCCGGTTTGCCGGGCGGAACCTGCTCCACGTAAATGGCGCGTTCGCGCTCCACCGTGGCGGCGGGCACCGACGTGCGGTCCACACTGATGGGATGGGCCGCCGCGATCTGCAGCGTGATGTCGCGCACGAGTTGCTTGAAGGTTTCGGTCGTGGACGTCTCTTCCTTCTTCGCGCCGACCTCCACGAGCACACCGACTTTGCCGCCGGTGTGAATGTAAGCGGCCACGGCGCCAGGGCCCGTCACTTCCACGCGGTCGTGGCGGCGGATAATGAGGTTCTCCTTTAGCTTTTGGAAGGCTTCGATGCGGTCGGCTTCGACATCCGCATTGGGATCGAGGGCGATCTTCTTCGCGATGTCGTCGGTGAAGGCCTTGAAGCTTTCGTTCTTGGCGACGAAGTCGGTTTCGCAATTGACCTCGACCAGCACACCAACCTTGGCGCCCGGCAGGATGGCCTGCGCGATGACACCTTCCTTGGCTTCACGGTCGGACTTTTCGCCCGCTTTGATGGTGCCCTTCTTGCGGAGCACATCGACCGCCGCTTCCACGTCGCCATTCGTTTCGGCGAGGGCTTTCTTACATTCCATCAAGCCCGCGTTGGTCTTTTCGCGCAGGGTCTTGACGAGTTGGGCATCGATAACAGTGGCAGTGCTCATAGGAAATGGAGAAAAGTGGATGGTGGATGGTTGATAGTGAGAGCCGCGCGTAGCGGGGCGGACGCGTTGCAGTCGAGAGACCGACTATCAACTATCCCCTCTCAACTATCAACTCGCCGCGGAGCGGCGCGAGTTATTCGCTGACGCCGGCCAGGGCTTCCTGGTCCTTCTTCGTGCGGCCGGTCTGCGCGGACACCATCGAGTCCACCAGCTTCTGCAAAACGATTCGGATGGCGCGGATGGCGTCGTCGTTGCCGGCGATCGGGTAGCTGATCAGCTCCGGATCGGCATTCGTGTCGACGATCGCGACCGTCGGGATCTTGAGGCGCTTGGCTTCCGCGACGGCGATGGCTTCGCGGGTCGTGTCGATGACGACGATCGCGTCCGGCAGCTTCTCCATGTCGCGGATGCCTTCGAGGTTGCGCTTGAGCTTTTCACCTTCGCGCTTGACCGCGGCGATTTCCTGCTTGCCCATCTTGCTGTACTCGCTCTGCTTCTCGAGATTCTCGATGTACTTCATGCGAGCGATGCTCTTGCGGATCGTCGCGAGGTTGGTGAGCGTGCCACCCAGCCAGCGCTGGTTGACATAAAATTGGCCGCTGGCGATCGCCGCTTCCTTGATCGCTTCCTGCGCCTGCTTCTTGCAGCCGACAAAGAGGACCTTGCCATTGCGCTGCGCCACGGTGCTCAGAAAATCCGTCGCCTCACTCAACTGCTCGACGGTCTTGCCGAGGTTGATGATGTAGATGGCATTGCGCTTCTCGAAAATGTACGGCTTCATCTTCGGGTTCCAGCGTTTGGTCTGGTGACCAAAGTGGACACCCGCTTCGAGAAGTTCGGTCATCAGTTCAGTGGACATAGTTTAGGCGGTGTATTCGGGCAAAGAAAATGGGCGGGTTGTTTAAGCGCGGAGTCGAGGGATGGCAAGGGATATCTTCGGAAAAAGAATATCCTCCATCGGACGCCCGGCGTCCAATGGACATTCGACTGCGGAAAATGGCTTCCACCGGGAAAGGCCGGAAGGCGCGCAAAATTGCCCGGAAACCGGACATTTTCAAGCAGAATCACTCTGGAGATTCCTCTTTTGGCCAAATCGCCCGATTCTCCGCCTGAGACTGCTGGATCACCCATCCAGCGGACTCGTCACCCCCAACCCCGGCCGATTCAACACATGGGTGTAAATCATCGTCGTCGCCACATCCTTGTGCCCGAGCAACTCCTGCACGGTGCGAATATCCTGCCCTTTTTCCAGCAAATGCGTCGCAAAACTGTGCCGCAATACGTGCGGCGTCACCGCCTTGGCAATCCCGGCCCGGCCCGCCGCCGCTCGCAACGCACGTTGCAGTGAATCCTCATGCACATGATGCCGCCGCACCAGGCCCGACCGCGGATCGCGCGATTCCACCGGGGAAGGGAAAACCCAGAACCAATGCCATGCCGTCGCCGCGTCCGACCACTTCTCCCCCAGCGCATGCGGCAAAGCCACGCCATTCGCCCCCGCCGCCCGATCCCCCTCGTAAAGCCCACGGGCCTTGGCCAGCTGCCGCTTCAGCCCTTCCCGCGCCGTCTCCGGCAACATCGTCACCCGCCCCTGCCCGCCTTTCGTCTCCTGCAGCGTCAGCACCCCGCGCGCAAAATCCACATCCTTCACCCGCAGCCGCACACACTCGATCATCCGCAAGCCCGCTCCGTAGAGTAGTTGGGCCATGAGCAGCGCCGTCCCATCCAATTCCACCAACAACTGGCGCATCTCCTTCACCGCCAGCACCACCGGCACCTTGCGCGGACGCTGCGCCCGCACCAGCCCTGCAAATTCGCCCGGATCGCGTCCCAGCACCTGCTTATAGAGAAAAACCAGCCCATTGAGCGCCTGCATTTGCGTACTCGGCGCCACCTCTCGCCGCACCGCCAGGTCCGTCAGAAACTCGGTAATCTCCGGCGCCCCCATGTCCTTGGGATGCTGTTTGCCATGGAAAAGAATGAACCGCCGCACCCACATCCAGTAAGCCTCTTCCGTGCGCAAGGAATAGTGCCGCAGCCGGCAAGCCTCGCGCAACCGCTCCTCCAGACGCCGAGGCCCACGCTGTTCCCCAGCAGAGGACGGCGAAAAAGTGGAATCAGTCGGCATATGATAGGAAAACCCGGGGCCCCGTCATACTCCGACCGAGCCCCGCCAAACGGCAAGCCCGAAATCGCCCGTTTTCCTCTTGCCAAAGGAGAAGCATCCGACGCTATCCTGCCACCGTGGCTCGCCAACCCAAGAAGATATGCCGATGAATTCCTCTCCTTTTGGTCGGTCTAATAACATGTTAGGTTTCGCCTGAGCCACGCGTAAACTGAAATGGCTTTCCAAGCACCGGGTAAATTGGATAGAATGCGAGAGCTTCGGCGGGGGCGTCGGCTCAAGATGGCCTTGGAGCTGAACGCC
>Ga0068855_100002602_pt1 | contig 22243 bp, 20 predicted proteins | sample KBSCornC52_FD_66592 | JGI IMG/M metagenome (GOLD analysis project Ga0068855, IMG submission 66592) | Corn rhizosphere microbial communities from Kellogg Biological Station, Michigan, USA - KBS Corn C5-2 | ecosystem: Host-associated > Plants > Roots > Rhizosphere > Soil ...
CTCGCGCTCGGCATCGAGCTCGAGCCCGTAGAAGCGGTGCTGGTGGCGCGCGATGGCGTCGCGCAGCAACGGGATGCCGCGTCCCGGCGGGTACTGGTTCTCGCCCGAGTCGATCGCCAGCTTGGCCGCCTCGCGCACCTGTTCCGGGCCGTCCTCATCGGGAAAGCCCTGCCCGAGGTTGATCGCCCCGGTGCCGGCCGCCAGCGCCGACATCTCGGCGAAGATCGTGGGGCGCAGGGTGCCGTCGGCGGCCAGCAGCATCGCGCCGCGCGCCGCGCGGGCCCAGGCGCCGGAAACCGTCATGAGTGTCACGGTACCGGGTGACCGCTGCGGGGGTGGCCCGCGCCGGTGGTCGGCGCCGGGGCTCGCCTCCCTCACATCTGGCGGTCACGGCGCGCCGTCCCCACTGTGGAATCCGGATGCGGCCGGCGGCCGCGTTGCCCTACCGTCGTCGATATGCGCATCGGCTCGCTCCTCGTCACTGCGGCGCTGCTGCTCGCGCTCGCGGGATGCGTACCGACGGATGCCCACCCGAGCGAATCGCCGAGCGCGAGTGCGACCCCGGTATTCGCGTCGGACGCCGAGGCTCTCGCGGCGGCGGAGAAGGCGTATGCGGCTTACCTGAAGGTGTCGGATCAGATCGCAAATGACGGGGGAAAGAATCCGGAGCGATTTGCCGACGTCGTTACTGCGGTTTGGCTGCCGACGGAGGTTGCGTCTGCATCGAAGCTTGAGCAAAGTGGCCGACACCAAACTGGAACCACCAGGTTTTCGCCACTCCGACTGCAGCAATGGACCCAGAATGGCCAAACGGTCCAAGTCGTCGCTTACACCTGCCTTGACTCAACTGACACTCGATTCTTGGATGCCAACAATCTCGACGTCACCCCGTCTGGTCGTCCTTCGAAAGTCTCGATCGAGGTGTCGTTCGCGAGTTCACCTAAGTCGGGGGTTCATCTCTTAGTTGATAGCAACGAGCCATGGTCTGGCCCAACTTTCTGCTGAGCGCGGGAGTTGTGTTGGCGTTGGCGTCAAGCCCGTCCAACGCGACAAACGATTCGTGCACAGTCATCGAGATCAATGCCGGACTGTGCTCCGTCGACGCGTCGGTCGGCGCCGACGATGTCACGCTCACCGGCACCGCGACTTCGCCGGGTTCGGGTGGCGGCGCCTCGAAGGGGTCTGGGCACTCCAATCCTCGTCCGCCGTTCGTCTGCCAGATCGTCGTGGCGAATCGCTGCTTGGTGCGCGTTCCGCGCCCGGGTGAGGCCGCCCCTCCCGCTCCGGCCATCACGCTTCGCGACATCGCCTCGTTCCGTCCCGCCCCCGGGGTGCAGTTCATGGAACCCGACGGCTGGGTCGTCCCCGGGCTCGACGCCAACTTCTACTCGGTCGTCGGTCAGCAGCTCGTGAACGGGACGCTGCTCGGCCAGCCCGCGACGGTTCGCTTCACGCCCGTCGGCTGGCACTGGAACTACGGCGACGGGTCGGCCGCCGTCCGCTCCACGAAGGGTGCGACGTGGGCGGCGCAGGGGCTTCACGACTTCGACCGCACCGCGACGAGTCACGTGTACGAGACCGAGGGCGAGTACGTCATCCATCTCAGCATCGACTTCCGCGCCGAGTACCGATTCGGCGCGTCCGGGTTCGTCCCGATTGCGGGCACGATCAACCTGCCGGCCAACGATCTGCGCGTGACCGTGACCGGCGCCAAGACCGTGCTCGTCGAGCACGATTGCGCTGCGAATCCGGCCGGGCCCGGTTGCTGAGTCGGCGCGCGGCAGAACGGCAGTAGGCTCCCAGCGCCGGTAAATGCAACGTTCAGCTTTGAGCGGGATGCTGGCTGCGCTGAAAGGAGCATCCCGAACATGCCCGACTCACCCCGCATTCCGTCAGAGGCACAGCCGCCCGCCGACCAGCCCACCGCGGCGCAGCCCACCGTGCCGCAGCCCACGGCCCAGCAGCCCACCGTCGCCCAGCCCACCGTCGCCCAGCCGGCAACTGGAGCCACGACGTCGGGCTCGCCGACCCTCGACGCGGCCAAGAAGCGCCCCGTCGGCCCTCTGGTCGGGGCTCTCGTTGTCGGAGCGGTGCTCGGTGGGGCATCCGGAGCCGGCGTCGCAGCCTGGGCCGTCAGCGCCAACAACAGCTCGCACAGCTCGGTCACCTCCGGCCCGCAGACCGTGACCATCAACAACAAGGATGACGTCAACACCACAACCGCGGTCGCCGCCAAGGCCGGCCCCTCGGTCGTCACAATCAACGTGACCGCGAGCAGCGAGGGCGGCACCGGATCGGGCGTCATTCTGAGCAGCGACGGCTACATCCTCACCAACACCCACGTGGTGACCCTCGACGGCGCCTCGTCGACGGGCACTATCGAGGTGACCACCTACGACGGGAAGCTCTACACCGCCAAGGTGATCGGCATCGACCCGGTCGTCGACCTGGCCGTGATCAAGCTCGAGAATGCCAGCGGACTGCAGCCGATCGAGTTCGGCGACTCGTCGAAGATCAACGTCGGTGACAAGGTGGTCGCGATCGGCGCGCCGCTCGCGCTGCCCAACACGGTCACCGACGGCATCGTCAGCGCGGTGAACCGCAGCATCCAGATCGCGTCGTCGGCCGTGCCGAACAGCAGCGGCTCGGGCGACAACTCGACCCCGGGCGACGGGTCGAGCCCGTACAACTTCTGGAACTTCGGCGACGGAGGCGGCAACGGCGGCAGCGGCAACGGCTCGAGTTCGGGCCAGACCGCCGAGATCTCGTTGCCGGTCATCCAGACCGATGCCGCGATCAACCCCGGCAACTCGGGCGGCGCGCTGCTCGACAGCAACGGCAGGCTGATCGGCATCAACGTGGCCATCGCGAGCACGGGCAGCACAGACAGCACGAGCCAGTCGGGCTCGATCGGAGTCGGCTTCGCCATCCCCGCCGACCTCGCTCAGCGCATCAGCCAGGAGATCATCAAGACGGGCAAGGGCACGCACGGCCTGCTCGGCGCCTCGGTCACCACGGCGACCAGCGACAAGAGCTCGGTCGTCGGGGCCCTGATCGCCGACGTCACATCGGGAGGCGGCGCAGACAAGGCCGGCCTCAAGAAGGGCGACGTCGTCACCTCGTTCAACGGACGTCCGATCACCGACAGCACCGACCTCACGGCCCAGGTGCGCACGCTCGCTCCGGGAAGCACGGCCAAGCTGGTCTACGTGCGGGGCAACGACTCGAACACGGTCACGGTGACCCTCGGCACGCTCAAGCTGTGACACCGGGGCGGCGATCCGGCCGCTGATAGGCTCGTGCGACCATGGCTGAGCCTCGCACCGGCGTCTCGTACGTCATGCCCGTGCTCAACGAGGCGGGCTACGTCGAGTCGGCGATCCGCAGCGTGCTCGACCAGGACTACAGCGGTCCGGTCGAGGTCGTGCTGGCTCTCGGGCCCTCGCACGACGGCACACGCGAGATCGTCGAGCGCTTGGCGGCGGCGGATGCGCGCATCCGCCTGATCGAGAACCCGGGCATGGACATCCCCATCGGCCTCAATCTCGCGATCAAGGCCGCCAGGTACCCCGACATCATCCGAGTGGATGCCCACACCGAGCTCGCCCCCGGCTACACCACGCGCGGGGTCGACGACCTCGAGCGCACCGGCGCCGCCAGCGTCGGCGGCATCATGGTCGCCACCGGGGAGCCCGGGTTTCAGGCCGCGGTCGCCCGGGCATACAACAGCCGTTTCGGGCTCGGCGGCGGCGCGTACCACGGCAGCGCGGCGGTCGCCGGGCCGGCGGAGTCTGCGTACCTGGGCGTGATGCGCGCCGATGCGCTCGCCGAGGTCGGCTACTTCGACGAGTCGCTGCGGCGCGGCGAGGACTGGGAGCTCAACTACCGCTTCCGCCAGGCGGGCCGGATCGTCTGGCTCGACCCGGAGCTGCGGGTGAAGTACTGGCCGCGCAGCACGCCGGCCAAGCTGGCGCGGCAGTTCTTCGCAACCGGCGTCTGGCGCGCCGAGCTGGTGCGGCGGCTCGGCACCCGCAATCCGCTGCGGTTCTTCGCACCCCCGCTGCTGGTGATCGCGACGGTGCTGTCTGCGGTCGCGATCCCGCTGCACGCGACGGGCGTGCTGCACGGCATCCTGGGCTGGATCGTGGCGCTCGTCTACCTCGGGCCGGTGCTGCACGCGGTTCTTCTGGTCGTCGCGGCCGTCACCAGTGCGGGCTCGTTCGCCGACCGGGTGCGCTTCATGGCGGTGATCGCGATCATGCACTTCAGCTGGGGAACCGGATTTCTGCGCGGCTTCATCGGCGGGGCCGGCGATGCGGTCGATACCTCGCGCACCGAGAGCTGAGGGCTGCACCTCTCAGCCAGGAGCGGGCGCCGTGTCGATCGTTCCGCCACCGCGCACCCGTCGCAATTCCCCATTTCAGTTCGCGCTGAATTGCGCGCGAACTGAAATGGGGATTCCGGAGGTCTGCGACCTCGGCGCGGCGCCACGGGCGGGCACGCGGCGCCTGCGAGAGCCGACCGCCGGCGTCAGTCGAGCCAGCGCTCCGAGATGAGCCGCTGCACCACCCGGGCGCCGGCCGAGCCGTCGTCGAGGGGCGTGAAACGCGCGCGCCACGCGGCGCGCTGCTCGGCGAAAGCGGGAGCCGCGGCATCCGCCCCCCGGATCGCCGCCAGCAGCTCGTCACGCGACTGCACGACCGGCCCGGGAGCCTCGGCGAGCAGGTCGAAGTAGAAGCCGCGCAGATCGGTGCTGTAGTGCGCCAGGTCGGGCGTGAAGAAGATGAGCGGCTTGTCGGTGCCGACCACGTCGAACATGGCCGATGAGTAGTCGGTGACGAACACGTCGGCCACCTGCAGGAGGTCGGCCATGTTCGGGTAGCTCGTGACGTCGATCAGGCGGTCGGCCTCGAGGTCCTGGCCGTAGCGGAGCGTTCGCGAATGCCCGCGCACCAGGAGCACATGGTCGCCGCCCAGTTCGCCCGCGAAACTCGCCAGGTCGACGTAGTCCACCATCTCGGTGCGGTCATCGCGCCAGGTAGGGGCGTAGAGCACGACGCGCGCGCCGGGCGGCAGGCCGAGCGAGGCGCGCACCGACGCGCTGCGCGAGGCATCCGCGAACACGTCGTTGCGCGGATAGCCCAGCTGCCAGATCGGATTGCGCATGTCGTATGCCGAACGGAAGATCTCGGCGCTGTACGGGTTCTGCGCCAGCAGCGCGTCCCAGCGGGCACGCTCGCGCTTCACGGCGATGCGGGTGCGCAGGCCGGGGTCGCGATCCAGGGCCAGGCGCTTGAGCATGGTGCCGTGCCAGGTCTGCAGCACGTGCTGGTGCGGACGCCACGCGTATCGCTTGCGCAGCCAGTCGTTGACCACGAGCACCCGCGCCGCACCGCGCGCGTGCCACCACTCGCGGCTGCCCTCGACGATGCGCACCGCGCCCTCGGGCACCGCGACCGAGCCGTCGACGACGCTCCAGTAGCGCGTGGTCTGCGGCCGCGCGGCGGCAAGGGCGCGGTCGATTCCGAGCGGGTTGTCCGAGCTCGACTGGCCGTAGAAGCTCTCGAAGAAGACTGCATCCTCGGGGGCGGGGCGCGCTCGCCGGTACTCGCGTTCGAGCCGCTTCTGGGCGCGTGGCCCGCGTTCGTCATCCGCGAGAGGGGGCGACACGCGCAGCACGAGACCGCCGTCGGTCGCCAGCACCCTGGCACGGAAGAGGGGATGCCGCAGCTCGCCGGGCAGCTCGGCAGCGACCTCCACGCGAGCCGTGCCAGCTCGGGCGCTGCCGTCGTCGAGCGTGAGCCGGTAGTCACCGGACGGCATTGCCAGGCCGGGCGTTCCCCAGCGGGGGGAGAGCATCCGGAATGCAGCCGTGGTGCGCCCGGCCGCGGCCGTCACCGAGCCGGCCAGGCGCTGGGTGCGTGCTCCATCGAGCCGGATCGCGCCGATGTCGCGGCCGACCGGGTCGAGCGTGACCGTGAGCGTGGGCGAGGCGGACGGGTCGGCCTCCTCGTCGAAGGCGACCCAGGTCACCCGCGAGCGGACCGTCGTCGGCGACGGGACGTCGTCGACCGTCAGGCCGAGCGCGGTCGCCACCCCGCTGCGCCGCAGCGTCTCGGCGAGCACCCGGGCGGTCGCACGCCCGTCGAGCAGGTCGAAGTTCTCGTCGCGGAGCCACGCCGAATGCGTGGATGCCGCGGCCGCCGCGCGCGAACCGGCCGCGCCCACCGCGTCGAGGCGGGCGAGCGCGTCCGGCCAGCTGCCGACCTGCTGGCCGCCGGCGAACGCGCGGTACGGCTGGTAGAGCCCGCGCCGCTTGGCGTAGTGCTCCAGGTCGGGTGCGAGGAACACGATGGGGCCGCCCACCAGGCTGTAGTCGTACGCGATCGACGAGTAGTCGGTCACCAGCGCGTCGACGGCCGGCAGCGCCGGCGTGATCTCGGGGAGCACCTCGGGGTCGAGCATCCGGATGCGGCTCGACCGGATCGGTCCGCCCGCGTAGTCCCCCTTGCCGAGCGGATGCGTGCGCACCAGCAGCACGGCGTTGGTGCGTTCCAGCCAGTCGGCGATGCGGCCCCAGGTCGCGTCGTCGGGGGCCCCGGGGTCGACCCCGCCGTCGCGCCAGGTCGGCGCGGACAGGATCACGCGGACACCGGGCGGCAGCGCTCCGATGGCCTCCGTCAGCAGCTCGCGCGCAGCGCCGCGGCGTGCCGCGGCCGAGCCGGCGAGCAGCACGTCGTCGCGCGGATCGCCGGTCACCACGACGCGCGAGCGCGCGATGCCGAACGCACTCACGATGCGGGGCGCCACCAGCGCCGACGCCACCGGGAACAGGCCGATCCCGCGACCGGCGAACCGGTACGCCCGCGCGAGCACGGCGCGCACCAGCCGGTGGTTGGGCAGGAATGAGACGCGCAGGGTGGCATCCGAATCGAGGTGGAGCCGCTTCAGCGGGATGCCGTGCCACAGCTGCACCACGAATCCGCCGCGGGTCGCATAGCGGTTCACATCCCCGAACCCGTGGGTGACCACGAGCACCCTGGCGCGCAGCGTGAGACGGAAGCCGCGCCATCCCGAACGCAGCTCGGCGTCGAGGCCCGCCGCGATCGCCGCCGTCAGCTCGGCAGACGAGCCGGCCAGCCAGACTAGTCGCACCGAGTCGGGCAGGGCCGAGCGGGCCGCACGGTACAGCGGCAGAGCTCCCTCGCCGACGCCGATCCCCGAGCCGAACGCCCAGAGGCGAGGCGTGCGCGGAACGAGGAGCGTCGCGAGGGCTCCGAGCGCGTAGAGCGGAAGGCGCAGCACCTTGCGGGCGTTGCCGGCTCCGAAAGTGAAGCTCGCCATGGTCTCAGGCGATTCTGGCATGCCCGACCGGGTGACGAGTCAAGACGGCTCACGCAGGCACGATGACCGGGCAGTACGCTTCGGCGGCGCGCGCCAGTGGCAGATCGCTCGTCACGAGCGGCAGGTCCAGGGCCTCGGCGAGCGCGACGTACGCGGCGTCGTATGCCGTGAAGTTCTCGCGGAGTGCCCACATCCTGCTCGTCAGGTGCATCGCGTCGTGCCGGGTCAGCTGCAGCAGGTTCCAGGTGTCGATGGCGTCCTCGGCCTGCACAGCGTCTAGGAGCCCGAGTCGGTGGCTGCGCCGGATCGCCGCCACGACCTCGTAGTCGATGATCGTGGGCACGTGCAGCTCGAACTCCACGGGCAGCGCGGCACCGGATGGCATGAACTGGCCGATCACGGCCGATGCGTCGGCGACGACGGCGATCGCCTCTCTCACGAGCCGGCATCCCGCTCGGCGCGAATGGCGTCGACGACGTCGTCGCGGGTCATCGCGATCTCGGGATGCCGCTGCCGGTACGCCGCGACGACCTCGGCGTTGCTGCGATATTCGACGAGTTTCGCGAGCTGCACCGCGACATAGTCGGACAGCGACATCCGCGCCTCCGCAGCGCGCGCCTTGAGCTTCGCGTGGACCTCGTCGGGAAGGTTTCGAACCTGCAGCATGACCGGCATGCTCGCACACTACATGTGTTGCACATGCACTGTCTGGAAGTACTGGTGGAGGCAGGAGGGTTCTGACGTGGGGGGAGGAAGCGGAGGCGATCAGCTCTCGTCGACGATGTCGAGCGCAGGCAGCGACGTCACGATCCGCACCGTCTCGAGGCTGACCGTCACGATGCTCCCGATCAGGAACGTCGAGCGCATCCGCCCGTACCAGGTCCTCATCAGGGCTGACGACTCCGGACTCCCGGCTGACAGCAAAGCTCACGCCGAACAAGTTCGTTCGGTCGCCTCGCTGAGAATCGTCAGACCGCTCGGGCAGTTGCCTCGTCGAGTCGTGGCCGAAGTCGATGAGGCATTGCGCCTGCATCTCGGCCTCTAGGCGCGTCGAGGCTCAGTCGGGCCGGCGGTCCTCTGCGGCGGGCGGCGGGGGCGTGGGGAGCGCGCCTGCCCCCGCACCCGGCAGCGGTGATGGCGGCGGAAGCCGGGGTCCGAGGCGAGGCCGCGGTGAGGGAGCCGCCTTCGTGGCGCGTGGAGCCCGCGGCGCGCGCGGAGCCCGCGGAGCCTTCGGCGCCCTCACCACCGCATCCAGCGATGTCGGGAACACATCCGGCGCGGGCGGGAACGCCTCGCGCGCCGACCGCACGATGCGGCGCCCCAGGATGTTGTTGCCGACGCCGCCGAACACGGCCCCGACGCCGAACGGGATCGCCCTGCCGATCACCGAACCGCCCTGGGTCACGGCGAAGCGCCGCAGGAACGCCGCACGCACCCGGTCGGTGAGCGGGCCGAGAGCGGCCCGCGGCAGGCTCTTGGTGACGAGTTCGCCCCAATAGGCTGACCGCGATCCACGGCCGGCAGCCTCGCTGGCGAATTGCTGGAGCAGCTCTTGGCCGCCGGTGCCGAGCATCATCGCCATGACGAGGGTGCGGGCGCGCTCCGGGTCGTCAACCGCGAAGCCGTGCACCTCGGTGACCGACTGCGCGAAGAGGGCGCTGGCCTCGAGAAACCCAGCGGTCTCGACGCCCGACAGCACGACGGAGGTGCCCACACCGACCGCCGGGATCGCGGCGCTGGCCCCGACCAGGGCCCCGCCGCTGGTCACGGCCGTGAGGAATCGCCGTTCGAGGATCGCGATGATCTGCGCGGGGGAGGCACCGGGCTTGCTGTTCCGGATCGAGCGGATGTGGGCGAGCACGACCGGGCGCTGCACGGACAGCAGCCTGTCGATGCCCTGCGCCAGGCGAGGGTGCAGCCCGTCCGAGGTGATCGGTGCGATCTGCTTCGTCATTCGACAACCGTAACCGCGGCCGCTGCCGCATGCCCAGCACCGCCGGGTTGCACGGTCTTCACACAGCCGATGTCAGGTGTTCACCTCGTGTGCAGAGGGGGATCACGATCGCCCACGACCCTGAGGTGAGGGCGCGGCAGGCAGGCTCCCATCACGGCACGAGGGGAGGAGCGCAGGTGGAACAACGGCGCACCCCGATCGCCTGGGTCGAATCCCCGCTGCAGTTGCTCGGCGCTGCCGAGTACGCCGCGACGCTCGGCCGCCCGATCGCGGTCGCCCATCGGCTCACCGGTCCGCAGATGCCGGCAACCATGAGCGAACTGCTCGATCGCGGCGCGCTCTTCTCGAGCGTCGCCCCCTACTACGGCATCCCGTGGTCGCTCCTGCACGATCAGCCCGACTGGGTGATCGGCGACGGCTTCTCTGGTCAATTCCGGATGGCGGCCGCCCTCATGCGGCCGCGCTCGATCACCCTGCTCGACGACGGGGACATGTCGATCCACCTCGCCTCGGCGCTGCTCGGGCGAACCGGCTTCGCGCGGCGCAACACGCACGAGAGCGGACTGGCGACCGTGCTCGGCGGTCTCGCGCGCGACCGCATGCTGCGGCTCGCCGGCTCACGCCGGCTCGGCATGTTCAGCGCGTTCGCCGACGACCCGACGGTCGCCGCGCTGCCCGCGCGCGATGTGGAACTGACCCGCAACACCTTCGCCTGGCTGCGCGCGCACGCCAGACCGGCGCGGCTGCCGCACGCGCGCGTCGTGCTGGGTTCGGCTCGCGTCGCCGACGGGCTGGTCGGCGCGCGGGACTACGAGCGCTGGCTGCGCTCGGTTGCTGCATCCGGCCCGGTCAGCTATCTGCCGCACCGCCGGGAGCGAGGCGACGATCTGGCTCGGATCTCGTCACTCGACGACGTCGCGGTCGTCGACGCCGGCCTGCCCGCCGAGCTGCTGCTCGCCGGCGCCCTCGAGCCGCTCGAGATCGTCATGATGCGCTCGTCGGCCTCGACGACGCTGCGCGCGGTGCTCGAGGGAACCGGCAGCACCGTGACGGTCAGCACGCCGGCCGAGCTGGTGCGATGAGCGCCGACGGCCCGCGCTCGGAACCCGGGGGAGAGACGGTCGCCGTCATCCCGGCCCGCGGCGGTTCGAAGGGCGTTCCCCGCAAGAATCTGCGCAGGGTCGGCGGCATCCCGTTGATCGCGCGCGCAATCGCCACGGCGCGAGCGGCGGATCAGGTCGATCGCGTCGTGGTCTCGACCGACGACCCGCAGATCGCGGCCGTCGCCCGCGAGTGGGGCGCCGAGGTCGTCACTCGCCCCGCCGAGTTGTCCGGCGATACGGCCGGCTCCGAGAGCGCGGTCGAGCACGCCCTTGACGAACTCGCGAGATTCGGGATCGCGGTGGGCATCGTGATCCTCGTGCAGGCCACGTCGCCGTTCATCGACCCGGCCGACCTCGATGCCGCCGTCGAACGCGTGCGCGCCGCAGAATCCGACGTCGTGTTCTCGGCCGTCGAGTCGTGGGGCTTCCTCTGGCGGACCGCACCCGGGGCGACCGGCGCCGTCGGCATCAACCACGATCACCGCCGCCGGGTGCGCAGACAGGAGCGCGAGCCCGAGTTCCTCGAGACCGGCGCGTTCTATGTGATGGATGCCGCGGGCTTCCGCCTGGCGAAGCACCGCTTCTTCGGCAGCATCGGGGTCGCGCTCGTGCCCGAAGCGCATGCGATCGAGATCGACACCGAGGAGCAGCTGACCCTGGCATCGGCCATCGCCCCCTTCGTGGGCGGGCTCGCGGGCGTCGAGTCCACGGTCGACGTCGACGCCGTGGTCACCGACTTCGACGGCGTGCACACCGACGACACGGTGCTCGTCGGCCAGAACGGCGAGGAGTTCGTGGGCGTCAGCCGCTCAGACGGCATGGGGATCGGCCGACTGCGCGCCGCCGGAGTGCCCGTGCTGATCCTGTCGACCGAGACGAATCCCGTGGTGTCCGCCCGTGCTCGCAAGCTCGGGGTCGAGGTCGCGCAGGGGAGCGCAGACAAGGCCGCGACCCTGACCGCGTGGGCCGCGGAGCGCGACATCCCGCTCGACCGCATCGCCTACCTCGGCAACGACGTCAACGACCTCGGCTGCCTCGATCTGGTCGGCTGGCCGGTGGCGGTGCCCGACGCCCACCCGCAGGTGCTCGCCGCCGCCCGCCTCGTGCTCGCCGCGTCGGGCGGTGCCGGCGCGGTGCGCGAACTGGCCGAGGCAGTCCTTCACACGAGAGCCGTGCAGCCACGGCGCTCCCACCCGTTCAGCACCAGGAGAGAGTCATGACGGTCACCATCGGATCCCACGAAGTCGGCGACGGACTGCCTGCCTACGTCATCGGCGAGATCGGCCTCAATCACAACGGGTCTGTCGACCTGGCCAAGAAGCTGATCGATGTCGCGGCGGATGCCGGGGCGCAGGCGGTCAAGTTCCAGAAGCGCACCCCGGCCATCTCGACGCCCGAGCACATGAAGAACGTGATGCGCGAGACGCCGTGGGGCGAGATGACCTACCTCGAGTACCGCTACCGCGTCGAGTTCGACCGCGAGCAGTACATCGAGATCGGCGACCACGCCACCCTTCGCGGCCTCGACTGGTTCGCCTCGCCGTGGGACGTTCCGGCCGTCGAGTTCCTCGAAGGCCTCAACGTGGTCGCCCACAAGGTGGCCTCGGCGAGCGTGACCGACCTGGAGCTGCTTGCCGCGCTCGCCGCGACCGGCAAGCCCGTCATCCTGTCCACCGGCATGTCGACCATGGAGCAGATCGACGCGGCCGTCGAGGTGCTCGGCACCGACAACCTGGTGATCCTGCACGCGACGTCGACCTACCCGTTGCCGCCCGAGGAGGCGAACATCCGGATGATCGCGACGCTCCGCGCCGCATACCCGGGCATCCCGATCGGCTACTCGGGTCACGAGCGCGGTCTGCAGATCTCGCTCGCCGCGATCGCGCTCGGCGCGACCGCCGTGGAGCGCCACATCACCCTCGACCGCGCCATGTGGGGCTCCGACCACGCCGCATCGCTCGAGCCGACCGGGTTCGAGCACCTGGTGCGCGACATCCGGGTGATCGAGCAGGCGATGGGCGACGGGGTCAAGCAGGTCTTCCCCGGAGAGCTGGCGCCGATGGCGAAGCTGCGCCGCGTCTCGGCGTAGCACCCGGAAGCAGCACGGGGCATGAAGTTCATCGCGATCGCCGACTCCGACTCCTACCTCAAGTGGGCGGCGGCGTTCCTCGGTGCGCTGCCCGACGTGACCGAACGCGAGCTGATCCTGGTCGAGACCCCTGTGCTGCCGAGCGAGACCCAGCGCGCGGCCGCGCTTGCGATCGGCGGGGTCTCGCCCGATCAGCTCTTCAGCCTCCCCCTCACCGAGGTGCTGAACGCGCTGCGGCGCGAGAAACCGGATGCCGTGCTCGTCGCGGTGCGCGGGCCGGTGGCCGCCGTGCTCATCCGCATGATCGCCGAACTGCCCGACCGGCCGGTGATCGTGACCGGCCTCCCGGGGATCTCGATCCCTGCCACCCGCAAGGCGCTGGCGTTCCGGCGGCAGGCGGACCTGTTCGTGCTGCACAGCCGCCGCGAGATCCGCGAGTTCACCCTGATGTCGCGCGAGTACGGCTGGACCCACCGCTTCGCCCTGGCGACCCTGCCGTTCGTCGAGGAGCGCACCGGGGCGAACGGCACCGATCTGGTCTTCGCGGCGCAGGCGGTCGTGCCCAGACCCGTCGACGACCGCACGCGCGTGCTCGAGGTGCTGATCGCGGCGGCGCGCGCACGGCCCGACCGCCGCGTGGTGATCAAGGTGCGCGGACTGGCAGGCGAACGGCAGACCCACGACGAGCAGGCCAGCTATCCCGACCTGCTGGAGCAAGTGCCCGATGCGCCTGCCAATCTCGTGGTTTCGACGGCGCCGATGTCGGCGGCCCTCGACGACGCAGAAGGCCTGATGACCATCAGCTCCACCGCGGCGATCGAGGCGATCGCACGGGGCATCCCGGTGATCGCGCTCGACAGCTTCGGGGTGTCCGCCAAGCTGATCAACCCGGTGTTCGAGGGCAGCGGGCTGTTCGGCGACGAGAGGGCCGTCGTGCGGCGCGAGTTCCGGCATCCAGAACCCGCCTGGCTCGACGACAACTACTTCCACCCGGAGGAGGCCGACGACGTCGCTGTGCAGCTCGGCGCCCTGGTCGCGGCGAGGCGGCAGGGTGTGCTGCCTGCCCGCGAACCGGCGCGCAAGGCGGGCGGCAAGCTGCGTCTGGCCTGGGACCGCAAGCGCGCGTTCGGAGACGCCGACCGCACGGTCTCGGGCGCCGTCGCGCTCGCCGTGGGAACACCCGCTCGCGCGACGCTGATCGCGGCGCGCAAGGTCAAGCGCCTTCGGTAGCGCGAGCGGCCGGGCCAGGCCGAGCCCGATCGAGCCCGATCAGCTGTTGTAGTCGGCGTTGTACCGGTCGAGCACGTCCTGGATCGGGCCGTCGAGCACCAGCCCGCCCTTGTCGAGGTAGAGGCCGCGGCTGCAGAAGCGCAGCAGGTCGCGCTCGCTGTGCGAGACCAGGAAGAGGGTGCGTCCACCGGCCAGCAGCTCGTCGATCCGGGTGAAGCACTTGTCGCGGAACGCCTTGTCGCCGACGGCGAGCACCTCGTCGACCAGCAGGATCGGCTCTTCCAGCCGCGAGATCACCGAGAACGCGATGCGCACCTTCATCCCGCTGGAGAGGTGCTTGTATGGCGTGTCGACGAAGTCGCCGATGCCGGCGAACTCGATGATCTCGTCGAAGGTCTGATCGATCTCGCTCTTGGGCATGCCGTGCAGCCCGGCCGTCAAGTAGACGTTGTCGCGCACGGTGAGGTCGTTGACGAAGCCGCCGGTGATCTCGATGAGCGGCGCGACGCCGCCGTTGACGTGCACCTCGCCCACATCCGGGAACATCACCTGCGCCACCAGCTTGAGCAGCGTGGACTTGCCCTGCCCGTTGCGCCCGACGACGCCGATCGACTCGCCCGGGTGCACGGTGAAGCTGACGTCTTTGAGCGCCCAGAATTCGCCGGGGCGCGAGCGCCGGTCGCGTCCCGCGAACAGGTCTTTGAAGCTGCGCCGCGATGAGCGGTTGCGCTTGAACCGGATGCCGACGCCCTCGACGCGCATCCCTCCGACCCCGATGGTCTGAGCCGCTTCTGGCTGCGCCATCAGATCTCCTTCAGCACCGAGCGGATGGTGCGGCGGAATACCAGGATGCCGACGACCACCACGATGGCCGTCATGCCGGCGCTCACGGCCACGTCGAACCAGTTCAGGTCCTGCGGGAAGAACGCGCTGCGGTACAGGCCGATGATGCCCGACAGCGGGTTGAAGGCGCCCCAGAAGGTCAGGTGCAGCTTCTCGAGGTCGTTGAGGCCGTAGATGATCGGCGATGCGTAGAACAGCAGGCGCAGGATGAGCTTGACCGCCCGCTCCAGGTCGCGGAAGAAGACCACGAGCGGCGCGATGATCAGGCCGAGTCCGAAGGTGAGTGCGGCCTGCAGGATGATCGCCGGGATCCAGAGCACGGCCTGCCAATGGAACGGCGCCCCGAAGAACAGGGCGAACACGATGAGCACCGGGATGCTCGCCAGGAACTCGATGCCCTTGCTCAGCACGATGCGCCCGACCCAGATCGTGCGCGGGATCGTCGTCGAGCGGATCAGCTTGCCCTCGCTGGTGAACGCGCGGGTGCTGTCCGAGATGGCGCCGTTGAACCAGGTCCACGGCAGCAGGCCCGAGATCAGGAACACGATGTACGGCGACTGCCCGATGACGTGGCGGTGGAAGACGAGCACGAAGACGAAGTAGTAGATCCCGGCCATCAGCAGGGGATCGATCACCGACCACAGGTAACCGAGGGCCGACGTCGTGTAGCGCACCTTGAGGTCGCGCGAGGTCAGCAGCCACAGCGAACGGCGGTACCTCTGGAACGGAGACCACCGGGCGCGGGGCAGCGTCGACGTGGTCACGGTGTCACCCTATCGGCGCGGGCTGATCAACCTCGAAAGCGCGCAGGGCGTCCGCGGCACGCGTGCCGGCGAACGTGAGGCGGATCACACGAACAGGTTCGCGCGTTCCAGGTCTTCGGCGAAGTCGATCTCGACGGCGTACAGGTCCGAGATGTCGACCGGCTCGACGCGCAGCTTGTCGTCGGCGATCGCCGTTTCGATGCCGCGCTCGAAGTAGTCCTGGTCGCCGACCTTGGTCAGGTGACGCAGCAGCGTCGCCTTGTCGGAGCTCGAGATGTAGTTGATGCCGACCGCCTCGCCGAGCCCCCCGACGACTGTCTTCGACAGCTCGTTGATGAAACCCTCGGCATCCGTCGTGTACTTGACCTCTTCGTCTGAGACCTTGGCCGTGTTCACGCTGACGAAGCTGCGGTCTGCGGCCACCAGGTCGCCGACCCGCACCAGCACCTCGGGGTCGAAGACCACGTCACCGTTCATCCAGAGCACGCCTCCGGCGCTGGATGCCTGCAGGGCCCGCATGAGGCTCTTGCTGGTGTTCGTCTGGTCGTACTGCTCGTTGTAGACGTACGACGCATGAGGGAAGGCGTCGATGATGTGCTCGAGCTTGTAGCCGACGACGATGCTGATCGCGGCGTCATTGCCGAAGGCCGCACGGATGTTGTCGAACTGCTGCTGCATGATGGTGCGGCCGTCGCTGAGCTCGGTGAGCGGCTTGGGCAGGGAGCGACCGAGTCGGCTGCCCATTCCGGCGGCCAGGATCACGATCTGGGTCGTCGGCTTCGGGGTGCTCATGGTGATGATGCTCCTCAAGGTTTCGTCGAGTGGAACGACGCAGGCAGGGAGAGTTCACCCGCTGTTCATCGCCGATCCGGCTGTGCGACACACCTTTGTGCTTCCCAGGATTCTAATCGGCGGCCTCCGCGAGTCAGGGGACACACAGCATTCCGTTGTCGTTTCGTGATGCCACAAGTCGGGGATCTGTGCTGGTTGCCTGAGTGAGAGTCGCTCGCTTGTCGCGGTTGGTACGTTGTACCAGTGGAAGCCGAATCGGAGCCGTCGACGCCCAAGCGTCAGGGTCCAGGAGGCAATTCCGCGGCCGCCCGCTCCGGTGCGCGACGACGACCAGGAGGGTCGACCGCATCGGGTTCTGCCGGGCCGCGCAGACCGAATAGGTCCTCGGCTCCCGCGACGGCGACCAGCGGCCAGAAGAAGCCTCAGGCGCCCGCGACATCGGCGCCCGCCACACCCCCCGCCGCCACACCCCCCGCCGCCACCCCGCCGGCCGCCACGCCGCCGGCCGCCGCGAAGGCCGTTGCTTCGCCCATCCGGAGATCGGTGATCGAGACCCCGGTGCTCGGCTCGCCGAGGGTCGGACCCGCCCGTTCTCATGAGGCCCCGGCCACGGCGCTGGTCGAACCGGAAGCCCCCGTCGAGCCGGAGGCGCCGGTCGAGCCGGAGGCGCCGGTCGAGCCGGAGGCGCCGGTTGAGCCGGAGGCGGAGCCCGAGCCCGTACCCGAGGCCCCGGAACCTGAGGCGCCCGAGGCGGCCCCCGAACACGAGGCCCCCGAGCCCGCGCACGAGGCCCCGCGCAAGCCCGCGCCCCCCGCGGAGCACGCGCGCACCGGCCCCTCGTCGCGGGCGGCGGCCGCTCATCCTGGGCCCGCTCGTTCGGCTCCGACGACCACCTCGGAGGTTGCTCTCTCGGTCGCCGGGCTCAGCAAGACCTTCGGCGACACGGTGGCGGTCGACTCGATCGATCTGACCGTGCAGGCGGGTTCGTTCTTCGGGTTCGTCGGCCCGAACGGCGCGGGCAAGACCACCACGCTCTCGATGGTGACCGGCTTGCTGCGCCCCGACTCCGGCGTCGTGACGATCTACGGCGTGGATGTCTGGGCCAACCCCGCGGTCGCCAAGAAGTCGCTCGGCGTCCTGCCCGACCGGCTGCGCCTGTTCGACCGGCTGACCGGCTCGGAGTTCCTGCATCACGCGGGAGCCCTCCGCGGGCTCGACCGTCAGACGATCAGCAGCCGCGTCGACGACCTCGAGCGCGCGTTCGGCATCGAGCACTCGGCGAGACGTCTGGTTTCGGACTACTCGGCAGGCATGATCAAGAAGATCGGCATCGCGGCCGCCATGATCCATTCGCCGCGCCTGCTCGTGCTTGACGAGCCGTTCGAATCGGTCGACCCGGTCTCGGCGCAGGTGGTCATCGACATCCTGAAGAAGTTCGCGGCGGCCGGTGGCACAGTGCTCCTGTCGAGCCACAGCATGGACTTGATCGAGCGGGTCTGCGACTCGGTCGCGATCATCGCCGAGGGCCGGATGCTCGCGAGCGGACCGATGGCCGACGTGCTCGACGGGCACTCGCTCGAGCAGCGGTTCGTCGATCTCGCGGGTGGCGCCACCGCAGTGGAGGGCATGGAGTGGTTGCAGAGCTTCTCCGACTGAAGGCCCGGCTGCTCCTCAACGGGTTCCGCCGGGCTCGGTCGCGCATCGTCGGCTCCGCCGTGCTGCTGGCGATCGCGGTTCTCGGCCTGGTCGTGCTGTTCGTCGTCGCGTGGCGGGTGACCGAGTTCGACGGCGAGATCGTGGGCCGCACGATCGTGCTCATCGGCGCGGAGGTCAGCCTCGGGGCGCTGCTGCTGCCTGCGATGTTCTCGCGGTCGCCGTTGGTCGAGCCGCGCGCGTTCCTCGGCTACCGGATCCGCTCGGCTCCGCTGGCCGGTGCCCTGCTGCTGTTGACGCTGGTCGGCCCGGCGGCGCTGCTGATCCCGTTGGCGCTGCTGCCCGCCGTGGCGTGGCGGTCCTTCCCCGGCGCAACAGGAACCGCGCTCGCGGCAGCACCGCTGCTCGTGCTCCAACTCCTGCTGCTGGTGCGGATCGGCGTGGCCGTCGGCACCTGGTTGCGGCCGCACGCCGTCGTCCGGTTGTGGGTGCGGATTGCGGGCATCGTCGTGCTCGTGACCGGGATGCTGTACCTGGCCGGGCTGTTGCTGCCTCGGGCCGTGCTGCTCGCCCCGGAACGCTCGCTTTCCTCCCTGTCACCGATCGCGCGGTTCCTGGCTCAGCTCCACCCGGAGCAGGTTTCGGATGCGGTGGCCGGGTCGCCGCTCGCCTCGCTCTGGGGCGCGCCCGGCCTGGCCGTCTGGGGGCTGGGACGGCCGGGCGACGCCCTGTGGATCGGCGTCGCCGTGATCGTCGCGCTCGCCGTGCTGTGGTGGGGACTCGTCGCCGGTGCCCTGCGTCCGACGCGCGCGCAGAAGACCACGCGCGCGGAGCGGGTTCCCGGCTGGTTCCGACGGATGCCCGCGACGCCTGCGGGAGCCGTCGCCGCCCGCAGCTTCATCTACTGGCTGCGCGACCCGCGCTACCGGGCGGTGTTCGGCATCCTGCCCCTGCTTCCGATCCTGACCGGACTCGCCTTCTTCATCGGAGGGGTGCCGCTGCGCTTCGGTGCCTTCGTGCCGCTGCCCCTCATGGTGCTCGTGCTGGCCTGGTCGACGATCCACAACGACATCGCATACGACTCCACAGCGGTGTGGTCGCACGTGGTCGCTCAGACCCGCGGGCTGCACGACCGGCTGGGGCGGGTGTGGCCGGTGCTCGCGTTCGGGGTCATCCTGATCGCGATCGGCACGCCCATCACGGCGTGGGCCCAAGGCGACCCGGATGCGCTGCCGGCCGTTCTCGGTATCAGCATCGCCCTGCTGCTCGGCGGTGTGGGCGTGGGGAGCGCGATGTCGGCGCGCTTTCCGTACCCGGCTCCGCGGCCCGGTGACGGCCCCTTCACCTATCCGCAGGCCTCTGGCGGCACAGGCGGCGGAGCGCAGGCCGGCTCGTTCTTGCTGACGATCGTGGTCGCGCTGCCGCCGATCGCCGCGACGACCCTGTGGCTGATGGGATTCCCGGGTCCGCTGCCGTGGATCGCCCTCGTCGTCGGGCTGGCTTCGGGGGCGGTCGCCTTGTCGCTCGGCCTGCGGGCAGGAGCATCGGCCTTCGACCGCCGCGGCCCGGAACTGCTGGCCTTCACCATGCAAAACTAGAGGCATGAGCGCCGAGCAGATGAGCACCCTCGAACCGGGCGGACCGGACACGGCAGGCGGCGGAGCCGGCACCGACCTGCTCGAGAAGGAGCTCCAAGAGCTCATCGAGAAGGAACTCACCGAAGACGGCGACCACGACCGCTTCTCGCACTACGTGCAGAAGGAGAAGATCCTCGAGTCGGCGGTCACGGGCAAGCCGGTGATCGCCCTGTGCGGCAAGATCTGGGTGCCGGGCCGCGATCCCGAGAAGTTCCCGGTCTGCCCCGACTGCAAGAAGATCTACGACCGGATGAAGTAACGGCCTGAGCTACAGGTACCGCGTCGGGATCGCGGGCTCGCCCCGCGACAGCGAGAGCGCCTGCGCAGGCAGTTCGGCCATGACGGCCGCGTGGTGGGCACGGGCCGCCGTGACGCCGGCCGTGCCGAGATGCGACTCGACGGGGGATCCCTCGCGCACCAGATCGACCAGCAGGGGGCGCCCGGCTGAGGCGCCGACCGGCGGATCCTCGACGTAGATGTCCTCGGCGACCGCGACACCGTCGCGCAGGGTGCGCACCGGCTGCTTGCGTCCGGCGACGGTTGCCTTGCCCTCCGACGTCTTGCCGACGGGCAGCCACCCGCCCGAGCCGTCCAGGTGCGCGACGAGCTTGTAGACCATGCCGGCTGCCGGGGATCCCGATCCCGTGACCAGCGAGGTCCCCACCCCGTACGAGTTCACCGGTGCCGAGCGCAGCGCGGCGATGGCGTGCTCGTCGAGGTCGTTGGTGACCGTGATGCGGGTGTCGACGGCGCCGAGCGCGTCGAGCTGTGCGCGCACTTCGCGCACCACGACGCCGAGATCGCCCGAGTCGATCCGCACCGCGCCGAGCGAGGTGCCCGCCACGCGCACGGCCGTCTCGACCGCGGTGGTGATGTCGTAGGTGTCCACCAGCAGGGTGGTTCCGACGCCCATGGCCGCGACCTGGGCGCGGAAGGCGTCCTCCTCCGAGTCGAAGAGCAGGGTGAAGGCATGCGCGGCAGTTCCCATGGTCGGGATGCCCCACTCGCGCCCCGCCTCCAAGTTGCTGGTCGCCCCGAACCCGGCGATGTATGCGGCCCGGGCGGCCGCCACGGCGGACCGCTCGCCGGTGCGCCGCGATCCCATCTCGGCGAGGGGTCGATCCCCGGCGGCCGAGACCATGCGCGCGGCGGCCGACGCCACCGCCGAGTCGTAGTTGAACACGCTGAGCGCGAGGGTTTCGAGCACGACCGCCTCGGCGAAGCTGCCTTCGACGACGAGCACGGGCGAGCCCGGAAAATACAGCTCGCCCTCTGCGTAGCCCCGGATGGTGCCCGAGAACCGGTACCCCTCGAGCCAGTCGAGCGTGGCGTCGCTGACCACCCGCTCCCGCTTCAGGAAGGCGAGTTCGCGTTCGCCGAAGTGGAAGTCCTGCACCAGCTGCAGCAGTCGGCCCGTGCCGGCGACCACCCCGTAGCGGCGTCCGCTCGGAAGGCGGCGGGCGAAGAGCTCGAAGACGCTCGGCCGCAGCGCGCGGCCATCGGCAAGCGCCGCGTCGATCATCGTCAGCTCGTAGCGGTCGGTGAGGAGCGCGCTCGTCATGGAGTCGAGCCTAGAGCGCAGGCGGCCCCGGTATCCTGATGCCGTGACCGACAGCCTGCCGACCGACGCCCCGATCGGCGTGTTCGACAGCGGCGTGGGCGGTCTCACGGTGGCGCGGGCGATCCTCGATCAGCTGCCGCGCGAGTCGATCCTCTACGTGGGCGACACCGCGCACTCGCCATACGGGCCGAAGCCGATCGCCGAGGTGCGCGCCTATGCCCTGCAGGTGCTCGACGACATGGTCGCGACCGGGGTGAAGGCCCTGGTCATCGCGTGCAACACCGCGAGCGCGGCGATGCTGCGGGATGCCCGCGAGCGCTACGAGGCGGCCAGCGGCATCCCGGTGGTCGAGGTGATCCAGCCGGCGGTGCGCGCAGCGGTGCGCGCCACCCGCAACGGGCGGGTCGGCGTGATCGGAACCGTCGGAACGATCCAGTCGCGCGCATACGACGACGCGTTCGCCGCGGCATCCGGCATCGAATTGTTCGGCAGGGCGTGTCCGCGCTTCGTCGAGTTCGTCGAGGCGGGGGTGACGAGCGGCCCCGAGCTGTTCGCCGCAGCCGGGGAGTACCTCGCTCCGCTGCGCGACGCCGGCATCGACACGCTCGTGCTGGGCTGCACGCACTACCCGCTGATGTCTGCGGCGATCCAATACGTGGTGGGGCCGGATGTGCGGCTCGTGTCGAGTGCAGACGAGACGGCCGCCGACCTCTACCGGGTGCTCGTCAGCAACGGACTCGAACGCGGTGCCCCGGAGCCGCCCACCCACACCTTCGAGAGCACCGGCGACGACGAGGCCGCGTTCCGGCAGCTCGCGACCCGCTTTCTCGGACCGGAGGTCACTCGAGTCGAGAATTTCGAAACGGGAGCGATCACGCTCCCGCGCGGCTGACCCAGGCCGGGCATCACCAACCCGAAAGGCATCATGACCCGCATCGACGGTCGCGACAACGACCACCTCCGCCCCGTGACGATCGAACGCGGCTGGAGCAAGCAGGCAGAGGGCAGCGCCCTGATCAGCTTCGGCGACACCCGCGTGCTCTGCACGGCGAGTTTCACCAACGGGGTGCCGCGCTGGCTCACCGGCAAGGGCCGCGGCTGGGTCACCGCCGAGTACTCGATGCTGCCGCGCAGCACCAACGACCGGATGGATCGCGAGTCGGTGAAGGGCCGCATCGGCGGACGCACCCACGAGATCTCGCGGCTGATCGGCCGGAGCCTGCGCGCGGTCATCGACACCAAGGCGCTCGGCGAGAACACCCTGGTGATCGAC
>Ga0068855_100002604_pt1 | contig 22234 bp, 15 predicted proteins | sample KBSCornC52_FD_66592 | JGI IMG/M metagenome (GOLD analysis project Ga0068855, IMG submission 66592) | Corn rhizosphere microbial communities from Kellogg Biological Station, Michigan, USA - KBS Corn C5-2 | ecosystem: Host-associated > Plants > Roots > Rhizosphere > Soil ...
TGTAGGGCGGCCATCCTGGCCGCCGTTCGCCCACGCCGGCGGCGAAGATCGCCGCCCTACAATGGACCGTCGCGACGCCCTCCTCGATTCGTGTCGATTGGCGTTCGTTCGCGGTTCAAAGAATCCTCGCGGACGTGCGCCATTGTTCCAGATGGCAGTGCAAGGGCGCAGCGAAGAAGCGTAGAAAGGTTGGCTGGAATGGCCTACCCGCCGAGATCCGGGTTATCCACACCGAGAGCGTCAGCGAGATCGGTGAGGTGCTCTTGCTCCTGGGCGATGATCTTGCGCAGCACTTCGCTCAGCGCGAATTCGCCGAGGGCTTCGGCCTGCCGGATGCGCTGGCGATAGTTGATGATCGTCTGTTTCTCATTCTCCAGATCGAAGCGCAGCATGTCCTCCGCTTTGTCGGACGTCTTAACCTCCTTCGGCACGACCACGGGCGCACCGTTGAGATAGTCGATCTGCTTGGCGATGAGCAGCGCGTGACTGAGTTCTTCGGCGGCGTGAAGGGCGAGTTCGCCCGCGATGTCGGTGAAGGCCGCCCCTTTCATCGTCTGGCTATAGACGGTGTAGGCAATGATCGCCTGATACTCACGCGCCAGGTCTTCATTCAATAGCTGGATCAACTGTTCACGGGTGATTTTAACGGAGTCGCTCATACTGACACTTCGCGTCCCCCACCCCGCGTGGCTGTTTGTAGCTGCTTAGGCAATTTAGTCTGGAGGCTGCTATGCACTCTCGCTTTCCGAACTACTCTGGCGTCCTTCGCGGAGCAGGCGACGATCGTGCGTGGATTACCGTTTCGCCTTTTTTTCTCGTCCAGGACGGCGCGGCGCGCCGTCCCTACCTGCACCAAGTGCATAACAGCCGCTAAAACAGCTCGCCCTGCTGGTGGGACGGTGCGGGCGCCGGCGGTGTCGCGGGTGTCGCGGGGGGCACAACGGGCGCAGGCACAACGGGCGCAGGCGCCACGCCGCAGGCGGCCGCTTCGGCACGCACTTCGGCGAGCAGCGATTTGAATTCGCACTTCTCCAATTCGGCGACGAGTTCATTCCAGCGCGGACGAATCGCCAGCGCGTCCAAGGGCTCCGGCAAGGGCAGATCGAGATCGAGGCGGACCATCTCGCGGTTCTGCTCGATCTGCGCGCGGGAGGCTTTCAGCTTTTCCCGCGTTCGCTCGTTTTTGACGGCGTCGAGATTGGCGAGCAGCGCGTCGAGAGAACCGTGGGTATTCAGCAACGTGGCCGCGCCTTTGGGCCCAACCCCTTCGACTCCCGGGATGTTATCCACGGTGTCACCAATGAGGGCGAGCACGTCGCCAATCTGCTGCGGTTCCACACCCCACTTTTTGCGCACGGCATCGATGCCGAGCAGGGCGAAGGTATCCGACGGCGCGACGAGATCCGCCTTGTTCGTCGAGTAGACCTTCACGTTGCCGTTCACGAGTTGGAAAAGGTCTTTGTCATTCGTCGCCAGCACGACGTCATCTCCCCGCGCCCGGGCGGCCACGGCGTAGGTGCCCATCAGGTCGTCGGCCTCGGTATCGGGCAGCCACAGGCTGGCAAAGCCGAGCATCGGGACGATGTTCTGAATAAAGGTGAGCTGCGGGCGCATGAGGTCAGGCATCTCCGCGCGTTGTTGTTTGTAAGCCGGCTGCAGGGCCACGCGGCGCTGCGGCATGCCCATGTCCCACATGATCGCGCCCAGGTCGGGCTTCAGGTCCTTGATCATGCGGCGCACGGTCTTGACGAAGCCGTAGATGGCATTGGTCGGCTCGCCGCGCGAGTTACTGAGTTCGCGAATGGCGAAGAAGGACCGATAAACGTAGTAATGACCGTCGATGAGGAGGAGCTTCACAGGCGCAGAAAAATGGAAAGGCAGCTTCGCTCACTCCCTCCACCCGGCTCAACTCCCAACTTCACGATCCTCTTGCTCCAACGGCAACGGAAGTTGCCGCAAGGGCACACGACGCTGACGCTCGCGGTCCCGAATTTGGCGGCGATACAGCCAAATGAACCACGCGACGACGAGACAGAATTCCAGCGCCAGCGCAATCACGGTCGTTCCAGCTTATTGGCAGCTCAGTTCCGGTATTTCCGAATCAGCGCCACCAGCACCCCTTGGACACTCAATTCGGCCATCGGCATCAAGTCCGGAAAGTTCGGATTCTCCGCTCGCAAATAGTAACGTCCCCGCTGTTGCACCAGACGCTTGAGGGTCGTCTCTCCATCGATAAGGGCAGCCACGATGGCCCCCGCTTGCGGTTCGCGATTCTCGAGGATCGCCAGATCGCCGTCATTGATCGCGGCGCCGATCATGGAATCGCCGCGCACTTTCAAGGCAAAGACCCGTTTGGCGCGGCCCAGGCCCAGCGTCGCGACATCGATGGAAACGGTCCCCTCTTCGTGCTGCTCCGTGGCTTCGGCAAAACCGGCGGCGATGCTGCCATACACCGGCACATCGACGATCCGCTCCCGGCGCAGCTGCGAAACCACGGCGACCGCCCGGGCCTTGCCCGGCTGGCGCTGGATCATGCCCTTCTTCTCCAGGGCGCGCAGGTGATTGACGGCGGCCGTTTGACTGGCAAAACCGAAGTGCTCCTGAATCTCCCTCGTCGAAGGCATTACGCCCGCGGTGGCCTGCATGTGTGAGATGTAATCGAGAACCTCTTGTTGACGCTGCGTAAGATTCATGTTCGCAAGAACACTACGGATTTAGCGCAGTCAACGCAAGCAGCAATTTGCACGGATTCTCCCGAATCCGCTCTGGACAGAAGATGCGTATCTGAGGCATCAAACCGCGTCCCATGAATATCCTCATCCTCGCCGCCGGCTACGCTACGCGCCTCTACCCCCTGACGCAAAACAAAGCCAAGCCGCTGCTCGAAGTGGCCGGCAAGCCGATGATGGAATGGGTGATCGACAATCTCGCGCCGATCAAGGGCATCGAGAAGGTCTATGTGGTGACCAACAGCAAGTTCGCCGCCGATTTCCAAGCGTGGGCGGATCACTATAACCAGACGCACGCCAAGCTGGCCTTCGAGATCATCAATGACGGCTCGACCAGCGACGCGGACAAGCTGGGGGCGATCGGCGACATCAATCTGGTCATCAGCCGCGCAGGTCTGGCCAGCAGCGACCTCATCGTGGTCGCGGGCGACAACCTTTTCAACCAGAGCCTCGAGGACTTCGGCACCTTTTGCCAGGCGAAGCAACAGCCGGTGCTCGGCGTTTACGACGTGGGCAGCCTGACCGAGGCGAAGAAATACGGCGTCGTGGCGGTGAATGGGTCGGGCGAGATCAGCAGCTTTGAGGAAAAACCGGCCGAGCCGAAAAGCACGCTCATCGGCATCGCCCTGTATTATTATCCGGCGAAAGTGGTCGCCGAGTTCGTTACCTATCTCGCCGCCGGCAATAACCCGGATCAACCGGGACGCTTCGTCCAGTGGCTCTATCAGCGGACGCCGGTGCAGACGTGGCAGGTGCCGGGCACGTGGTTCGACGTGGGCAGCAAGGAGACCTTGGAAGAGGCGAATCGCATTTTTGCGGAGTTCAGAGGTTAAAATCCGGTCAATTTTGGCTAGCTAGGGCCGGAATCGGTGCGCATTCCGGCCTGCGTGGTGGCACGACCCTTGGTCATTGCACTCTCCGGCATTCAATCGGCGAGGCTTGTACCCGACATCACGCGGGGCGATTTGCGATTGAAGCGAAGGGAAATACCTCGACCAAAGGCGCTTACAGACGCGAGATTGGTCTGCAACCGCTGATCTTTATTTCGTGTCATTTTTAAGAGAATCTACTCCAAGGCATGTCGGATGCTTCAAAGTGCAGTCCGTAATACTACCAATGGCCTCCGAACTTCGCTTTCTGTCGACCAATTGCCTCGCATCGGCGTGTCTCTGCCGTTTACTCTGTGGCTGATGTCTCAACGTCGCGCTCCCAGTTCGCATTTTTGTTGCGCACTGCGCTTCGGTTGGCTTGTCGTCTGGATGATCCTGATGGTGGCCACTGCGAAGGCGCAGGGGTCCGGCGATGTACGCGAATTCCAGAAGAAAGCCGAATCCATCAACAACTTCATCAAATTCGTGGACTGGCCGGTACGGAAGTTCCCTCAACCGGATACGCCTTTTGTAATTGGCGTTTACGGGGCGGACAATATTTCCTCCCTGCTCCAGGAATCAATCCAGGAACGACTGATCAAGGGTCGGCCGGTGGTCATCAAGCACTTGCAGAACAAGGAGGAACTGCGCAGTTGTCATGTCCTCTTCATCAGCCGTTCGGAACGCGATCGCCTGGGGCCCATCCTCGCCGAGGTGCGGCGGGAAAATGTGCTCACGGTGGGCGAATGCGACAACTTCCTCGACAAGGGTGGAGTCATCAATTTTGTCAACGTCGGCGGCCAGCTCCATTTCCAGATCAGCACCGATGCGGCCGCGCGCGAGAAGCTCAATGTCAGCTCCCATCTGCTCCAGCTGAACTTACCGTCGATCCGGCAGATCAACGCTCCCCGCTAGGGCCCTGCGATGAATACCCGCCTCCGGAGTTTTCCGATTCAACGCAAGCTGCGCCTGGTCGTGCTGGCGACTTGCACGGCGGCACTCTGCGTGGCTTCGTCGGCGCTCTTCGCCCTGCAGTTCTACTTTTTCCAGCGCGACTTCCGCCGGGATCTGGTGGCCGTGGGTGAAATCGTCGCCAGTAACAGCACTGCGGTGCTGAAGTTTGCCGACGAACAGGCCGCGCGGGAGAATCTGGCCGCGCTCAAGGCCAAGCCGAATATCACCGGTTCCGCGCTGGTCCTCAAAGACGGCACGGTACTGGCCAGCATCGGGCGCGTCACCATTCCCTCGGCCGGCGAGGCCAATCCCCCGCTCGGCTTTCATAACCAGGGAGAGGATATCGTTTACTCCCAGCCGATTCTCCTCGAAGGCGAACGTCTCGGAACCTTGATCCTGCACGCGGATTACAGCCGGCAGGCCAACAAACTGCACCGCCTCTACGCCAGTATCCTCGTCGCGGTGCTCTCCATTTCCTTTCTCGTCGCGGTCTTCGTCTCCTGGAAACTGGAGCGGGTCATTCTCGACCCGATCCAAAATCTCGCCGAGACCGCCCGCCACATCATGGCAAGCCACGATTACTCGGCGCGCGCTGCCAAGGTGGTGGACGATGAACTGGGAACGTTCACCGACTCTTTCAACACCATGCTCGATCAAATCCAGACGCGTGATACCGCGCTGCGACACGAGATCGCGGAACGCAAACGCGCGGAAGAAGAACTGCAACGCGCGCAGAAGCAGCTCATGGACGCCTCGCGCCAGGCGGGCATGGCCGAAGTCGCCACCGGCGTGCTGCACAACGTGGGCAACGTGCTCAATAGTGTAAACGTCTCCGCCACGCTCATCGCCGAGCGCCTTGGCCAATCGCGCACTTCCAATCTCGCCCGGGCGGCCGCCATGTTGCGCGACAAGAATGGCGAGCTCGCGGAGTTTCTGGTCAGCGATCCCAAGGGCAAACTACTTCCCTCCTACATCGCCGACCTCTCGCAGCATCTCGAAAACGAACGCCTGGAAGCGCGCGCGGAGATCGATCTGCTCACCCGCAACATCGAGCACATCAAGGACATTGTCGCCATGCAGCAGACCTACGCGCGGGTCTCGGGTCTCTCCGAGGTGCTGCCGGTCGAATCGCTCATCGAGGACGCTCTTCAGCTCAACATGGACAGCTTCGCGCGCCATCGCATCAATGTGGTGCGCGAATACGATCCGGTGCCACCCGTCTCGGTCGACAAGCACAAAGTCCTGCAAATCCTCGTGAATCTCCTGCGCAATGCAAAGCATGCCATGGACGATAGCGAGAACGAGAAGCAGCTCACTTTGAAGATTCGCCTGCAAAACGATACCACCGTGGCCCTCATTGTCACGGACACCGGCTGCGGCATCGCCTCGGAAAATCTGACCCGCATTTTTTCCCACGGTTTCACCACTCGCAAAGACGGCCACGGCTTCGGCTTGCACAGCGCCGCGCTCGCCGCCCAGCAAATGGGCGGACGCCTCCTCGCCTACAGCGACGGCCCCGGCCTCGGCGCCACCTTCACTTTCGAACTGCCCATGGCAGCGCCCGTTCCCACGACATGAATCTCCCGACGAACAACCGCATCCTTCTCGTCGATGACAATCCCGCCATCCACGAGGACTTTCGCAAGATCCTGCTCGGCACGACCAAGTCGAGCACCGAGCTCGATGCGATGGAATCCGTGCTGTTCGGAACGCCGCACGTGCCGGTCAACGTGGCCACATTCGAGCTCGAGTCGGCTTATCAGGGCAAGGAAGCGCTGGAGAAAGTGACCAAGGCCGTCAAGGACGGGAAGCCCTACGCGCTCGCTTTCGTTGACGTCCGCATGCCTCCGGGCTGGGATGGCGTGGAGACCATCGAGCGTCTCTGGCAGGTGGATCCTTCGCTGCAAGTCGTCGTTTGCACCGCCTACTCCGATTATTCGTGGGAGAAGATGACCGTGCGCCTCGGCGTCAATGACAACCTCGTCATCCTGAAAAAGCCCTTCGACAACATCGAGGTGCTGCAACTCGCCCACGCGCTAACCAAGAAATGGTACGTCACCGAGCAGGCGAATGTGCGCCTCGAGACGATGGACAGGATGGTGCAGGAGCGCACCAAGGCACTGGAAGACAGCAACGCCGAACTGCGGCGTTCGGAAGAGCGCTTCGGCAAGGCCTTCCGCGCGAGCCCGATTCCGTTCGTCATTCAGACACCGCGCGAGAATCGCTTCATCGACGTCAACGACGCCTTCCTCCAGATGACCGGCTATACGCGGGAAGAGCTCATCGGCCACACGCCGCTCGAACTGCGCTTTTGCCTCGATTACCATCAGCCGGCGCCCAGCGACGAGAAACCGCTGCATCATGTGGAGGCGCAGGTCAGCACGAAATCCGGCGAGTTGCGCAACACGCTGGTCTCGCTCGAGCGCATCACGATTAGCGGCGAACCGCATCTGCTGCTCATGGTGCTCGACATCTCCGAACGCCTCAATCTGGAGGCCCAGCTCCGCCAGGCGCAGAAGATGGAAGCCATCGGCCAGCTCGCCGCCGGCGTCGCGCACGACTTCAACAATCTCCTCACCATCATCCAGGGACACGCCAGCCTGCAGCTCACCCTGCCCGGACACGACGACGATGCGGTCGATTCCCTGCAGCAGATTGCCCTCGCCTCGGAGCGTGCCGCCGATCTCACGCGCCAGCTGCTCGCCTTCAGCCGCCGGCAGGTCATGCGCCCGCGCGTGTTATCACTCAACAGTCTCATCCGCGACCTCACCACCATGCTGCGCCGCCTCATGGGCGAGCACATCGAGCTCTGCTGCGACTTCGGCGAAGACCTGCCGCCCATCTGGGCCGACCAGACCGGTCTGGAGCAGGTGCTCATGAACCTGACGCTCAACGCGCGTGACGCCATGCCCAAAGGCGGCCGCATCACGATCAAGACGTCCGACATGGAGCTCACCATCGCCGATACCGAAAAGAACCCCGAAGCGCGCCCGGGCGATTTCACGGTGCTCAGCGTGATCGACACCGGCACCGGCATGGACGAGGCCACACGCAGTCGTATTTTCGAGCCCTTCTTCACGACGAAGGAAACGCACAAAGGCACCGGCATGGGCCTGGCCACCGTCTACGGCATCACCAAACAGCATGATGGCTGGATCGAAGTCTCCACCGCCATCGGCAAGGGTTCGGAATTCCGCGTGTATTTTCCGGTCACCGAACGCATGGCCGAGCCGCTGGAGACCGACCATCACAACACCGTTCCCGTCGGCGCCGAATCGACCATCCTGATCGTGGAAGACGACGAGGCGGTCCGCAGTCTCGTGCGTGAAGTGCTGGATCACTGCGGCTATCGCGTGCTCGAGGCCGAGCACGGCGACGCGGCCCTGGAGATCTGGAAAGAACACTCGCACGAGATCGACCTGCTGCTCACCGACATGGTCATGCCCGGCAGCGTCAACGGCCTGGAGTTGTCCCAACGTCTGCTCGCTGAGCAACCGGATCTCAAAGTCATCTACACCAGTGGCTACAGCGCGGAACTCTTCGGCAGCGACGTGCGCCTGGAAGACGGCCGCAATTATCTGCCCAAGCCCTACCTTTCCGCGAAGCTCACGAACATTCTGCATCGCGCTCTCCATCCCGAGGAGCAACCGCAGCCCGCGGCGCAGACGGAGTTTTAGGCGGCAAGCGCGCGCGAACTTCGGAGGGATGCGCTCCCGCCGAGGTGGCGGAGGGGAATGGTGGCGGCTGGTAATGGGCGAGCCGCGCCCCACTTTTGATGACGTGCGAAGGTAAATCCCGGACGCGCCGGAGCGCGCCCTTCCCAATTACTCCCCTTTCACCTCCAGCGCGCGCGCCAGTTCTTCAAAACTCTTCGCCTCGCGAATCGCCGCGTTGAGGCGATCCAATCCCTCATGGTGCGCGGGATGCGCCAGCTCGACATTTCGCTTGAGCTCGCCTGAGCCGAGCACGATCTCGTCCCACTGAATCGACTCGATCTCGCGGTTAAACCGCGCCACTGCGCGCCCGCGGAAAAAGGCCCGCGTCGTCTCCGGCGGTTGAAAAATCGCCCGGCGAATGTCGTCCTCAGTAACCAGCCGTTTCATCTGGTTCTCGCGCATCAGCTCATAGTAGAGCCCGTGCTCCAGGGACACGTTGTGATATTCGAGGTCGATCGATTGCAACCACGGATCGTCCCACTCCAGTCCCTCGCTTTCCTGGAACGTCGTGAGGAGAAATTTCTTCGCCACCCAATCCACCCGATCGCGGCAACGCCAATAATCCGCCGCGAGGTCGTCGAGCACCAACTCCCATTCGGCGAGCACCCAGTTCGTCTCTTCCGCTTCGTGACAATGCTTGCGCGCGGCGGCGAGGTATAACCGCTGCACATCGATCGCGGAAATCTTGCGCCCATCCTTGAGATCAATCAACCATTGCAGCGATTGATCGCGGCTCAAGAGCTTGGTCGCCTCGATTGGATTCGCCAGTTCGAGCTGCGGGGCATGCCCCTTCTCGATCAGTTCCAACACCAGCGCGGTCGTCCCCAGCTTCAAAGCAGTGGCGTACTGGCTCATGTTGGCGTCGCCAATGATCACGTGAAAGCGCCGGTACTTCTCCGCATCGGCATGGGGCTCGTCGCGCGTGTTCACCAGCGGCCGACGATTCATCGTATCGATCGAACACAGCACGCTGAAAAAATCGGAACGCTGGGCGATCTGGTACACCCCGGGCTGTCCGCCCGAGTCCTCACCTTCGATTCCCATCTTGCCCGCGCCGGCAAAGACCTGCCGCGTCACCAAAAAAGGCACCACGTCGCGCACCAGCCATTCCCACGGCACATCGCGCCGCATGAGATAGTTATCATGACACCCGTAGCTGTGACCGATGAAGTCCGTGTTGTTCTTATAGAGCCGCGCCTCGCATCCCTCCGGCAGATGCGAGTTCCGGCGCCGCGCGCACTCCGCGAGAATGCGCTCGCCGGCCTTATCCTGCGCCACGATCTCCCGCAGCGTCGTGCATTCCGGTGTCGAGTATTCCGGGTGGGCGTGATCGTTGTAAAAACGCGCCCCATTGCTGAGCACGAGATCGCTCTTGATCTCCTGGAAACTCAGCGGCCGGTTCTTATCCAGCTCGTAGTAGGCCGCCTCGTCGGTGTCCTGCAACAGTTCCTCGGCGCGAAACCCGCGGGCATCCTGGTGCGGATCCTCGAGTTCGTAGTCCCATTTCATCGACGCGCCGTGCTCGGTGTAGCTGCGCACGATCTCGATGGATTCGCGCACTACATCCAGGTCAGTCACGCCGTCGACAGTGATACCGTATTCCGTTTCGAGACCGAAGACGCGTTTCATGTGCGGCAATGTCTCGCAGGCGGTGCTTCCCTGCAAGTGGCAGGCGCTATTTCTCCATCCCGAGTTTGCTGAAGATGGGCTTCAAGGCGGCGGCCCATTTCGCGTAGCCGGTGGCGTTCGGGTGCAGCATGTCGGGAAACTCCTCCTTCTTGCACGAGCCATTGCCATCGTCGAAGAGCGACCATGTATCGCAGAAGGTCACTTGCTTGTCGCTCTTGAACGCCTCTTCGTAGAGCCCATTCAACTGGCGAATCTTCTCCGGGAAAAAGCCCTGCTTCGGCCCGCGCGGCATGACCTTGTTGATCACGATCGGCATGGTTGGATTCGCCGCGTGCATCGCGCTGACGATCGCTTTCAGATTCTCCACGACCACTTCCGGCTCGGCGCCCTGGTCGAGATCGTTCGTCCCGATGAGGATGGAGACCGCTTTCGGGTGCAGGTCGAGCACGTCGCCCTGCAGGCGGGTGCGCAAACCGCGCGTGGTATCGCCGCTGATGCCCCGGTTGGCCACTTTCAGCTCCTTGAAGTCGTTCGCCAGCGAGCTCCAGCCCTGGGTGATCGAGTCACCGAAAAAGACTACGGAATTCGCCTCGGTCTCTTTCATCTTCGACCACTGTTCGCGCCGTCCTTTCCAGAGCGTGCGGAACCACAGCCCCGATTGCATCGGCCCGGCGCCCGGGCAGAGATTCGACGGTGGTTGCGAGAAGGACCCGGCGATCTGATCCCAAGACACCACGCTTCCACGCTTCTGGGCAAACATCCACGGCAGCAACTCAGGTTCACCATAGGCGATATTCCATGAGTCGTGTTTCGCGTAGGGATACTCGCTGTAGAGGGGGTGGCCGCCGGCCGCTTCGAGCGCGGCGATCATCTCGCGGCTGCGCACCACCGGCACGGTCGGATCGAGCACACCGTGAAACGCCCATAGCGCCACGCCTTTGGCTGGCGCAATCCGCGAGGCGTCACCGCCACCGCAGATCGGCGCCGCCGCCGCCCAGCGGGTGGGTTGGCGGGTAATCAAATCCCAAGTGCCATAGCCGCCCATCGAGAGACCGGTGACATAGAGCCGATCCTGGTCGATCGGAAATTCCTTCAGCACCACATCGAGCGCGCCGAGGAGAAGCTTCATCGGCGCGGTCGGTTGCTCTTCATAAGCATTCGGTCCCGTCCAGCCTTTCACTGCCGACCACGTCTGCTCCGGCGGGCACTGCGGCACCACGACGAAGCACGGATACTTGTCGCGCACATCGGGCTTGAGGAAAAGCGGCGCGCCATACTTAAGCTGCGCGGCGTTGTCCGTCCCGCGTTCCCCGGCCCCGTGCAACACCAGCACGAGCGGATACTTCTTCGCTGCGTCAAAGTTCTTCGGCTTGAGCAAACGATAACCGAGCTGCGCTCCATCCGCACCGGCAAAGGTGCGCGCTTCGTATTCATCCGCGCGCAGCGGCGCGCAAAGAACCAACGCAAGAAGAGCGAAGAAAAGAATCGGGAGGATTTTCATGACGCGGGGATGATTGCGGAAAGTTCAGAGAGGTCGATGCGTTATTTCGTCGCAGGCACGGTGAGCTTGCCGCTGGGCAACGCTTTCACTTTTCCCAAGCCGGTGACTTCCAAATTCCATTGGGCCGATTCGCCGGCCGAGAGGTAGATCTTGCCTGCCGTGGTCTGCGCCACACTGCCGTCGGAAGGGGCCGCGGCATGGGTCATATCGGCGCCTGGTACGGGAATTTTTGGCCAGACCACTTTGGTGCCGTCGCTTTCGAAAAAGTGGCCGAGGTCAAATCCGTCCTCGTTCAAGATGCGCCATCCTTTCTCCCGCGAAGCCAGGACCCATACATTCTTCACGGGAGCAGGTAATAGGGCACTTCCAACCGCCTCGCCCAGGAAATCTCCCCGAAGCGTCCAGCGAATGGGGCGCTCTGAATCGACATTCTCACACTCCAGTTCCACTCCCGGGACTTCAACCAGATCCCAACGCCCATCCGAACTGATCCGTTTGGTCCAAGGCTTGACTACTTTGATCGCCTTCAGCCCATAACGCACTTCATAACGGGGTGCCCCGCACGCGCTCCAACCCGACACCCGGCACCAACCGCGCATTTCGCCGTGATCGAGATCCGTGCTCACCGCAATGAACGAAAGATCCTGCGCGGGATTATTCAATGGGGGTGCAAAATCAAATTTGCTCAGTTCGTTTTCCTGGACTCTACCATCTCCATTTTCGTCCGACCACACTGTGGTCTTGAGGGCATTCGTTGTCGTCTCATTGCCACTTTCGTCGATGTAGTAGATGCGAGTGCGAAGTTGAAAATTGCCATCCGCAACGCGCTCAAAAATGTCGACGGGATGCGTTTTGCTCTGCGTGATCAAATAGGCGTGGCCATTCTTCCCGATGCCGTACTGCGCGCGGTAGACGGGCTCGCGAGTCACCACACCGAGGCACTTGGCAATACTTGTCTTGCGATCGATCCGCCACTCGCAACCTTGGGCAAACATCACATCGGGATCGAGCGGATTGATCGCGCTTCCCGAAGCTCCCTTTTCCATCGGCCCGAAAAATTCGTGCACCAACTTGCCCGCTTTCCCCGTCGTGTCCCACACGCTGAAACGCTTTGGATACGCATCGCTCTCCGCAACCCACAGCTTTCCATCCGGAGCCATCGCGACTCCGCGAATCGAATGTAATCCATCCGCCTGCCAGGGCCCGAGCAAGGCGCGACCACCTCGCCGGCCCGCGACCCACGTTGCATTTTCGGCATCGAGCAAGGGACGCGCTTCGACTTGATTGACCGGCGCGCCGAACCCGACGAACGCTGTCCGGGCATGAAACTTGGCTCGCTCGCCAATCACCGTCAGGGCCGTAACCGGCGCATCCGTTTTAAGCCCGGTCATGTCGCTGGTGATCACCCAAAACGGATCATGCGCAAAAAGGATGCGCCCGAGGACGGAATTGCCGGGGTCATCCTGGCTATCGACCCGCATCCGGAAATCGGGCGAGACGCGCATGGCGATGACTCCGAAATCGGCATCGGACAGTTTTCCTGGTTCATCCGGCAATTCGGTCTGCGTTGGCGCGATGTCGAGCACGCCAGGCGGGGCGCCGACGACTGTTTGCAAATAAGCGCCGCTTTTCGCGTCTAGAACGGTCAGGAACTGGGAGTTCGTGAAGCTGAGATAGATGTGCCCGTGGCGCACGGCCATGGCATCCGCCACGTCGGGATTCGACTTCGTATCCGACGGCCAGAACGAAAAGATTTTCAGGTCGATCGATCCATTCGGCCAAGGGACGGGTTTGCCGTCCCGGACATCCAGACGATAGATGGCTTTGCCTTCCGCTCCCTCTTTGCCAAGACCGCCCAGCACATAGACGAGCCCGTCGTCCACCGCCAGCGCCTTGCAACCGGAAGGCCCCTCGCTGCGGCGGTGTCTCCAGACCACATGCCCACTGGGATCACACGCGACGACCGCGTGACCATCTTCCGCCAGCGACCAGCCAAGATAGACGTGTGTGTCATCCGCCGTCACCGCACTGGGCACGCCGCGATCTCCTCCCCAACCGCCTTGGCCATCGGCCGTGCGCCAGGGCAGATCGCTTCCGCTTCCCACCCACCCGCGCAGCTTCAGGCCGATGCCTTCGTGAAAGAGTCCTTTCCACGTGTAGTCGCCGGGTTCCACCATCTTGCCCTCGTCGGAGAGGCCGTCCCACGCCAGATCGTGTGCGCCCTTGGGCATCGTTTTTCCCGGTTCCAATCGCCGCACTAACGTCCCGTCGGCGCGATAGATGTTAACCATCGCATAACCCTCCCGGGGCGTGCTGAAATGCACGTTCATGCCATTGGGCGCCGCAGCTTTCCCTGCCGCACTCGCGACCAGCGGCGCCCCTACGACGCACAGCGCGACGAAAAGGCGTATGAGCAACGAGTCAGCCGGGATGTGGCCGTGCGGGAATTCCATCTGCCCATAGAGCCTCAGAAAACGGTCCTTTTGACAGTCCGAAATCAACCTGCATCCCGACTCCTCACGCTCGCTCTTTCTTTTTCGCTTCTCTCTTCAAAGGTAACGCTCCATTTCTGGTCATCGTCGGAAAGCACGCCGTCCCCTTTTCGTCTCCCCTCACCTCATGAAACCCCTGCGCTTCTTACTCTCCACCCTCTGCCTATTCGCCGGCGCCGCCCTGGCCGCGGACAAGCCGAACTTCATCATCATCAATATCGATGACATGGGTTACGCGGACATCGCGCCATTTGGCTCGAAGCTCAATCGCACGCCCAATCTCGACCGCATGGCGCAGGAAGGCCGCAAGCTCACCTGCTTTTACGGAGCGCCCGTCTGCTCGCCTTCGCGTTCGGCACTGATGACCGGCTGCTATCCGAAGCGCGTGCTGCCCATCCCCAGCGTGCTCTTTCCAGGTGCCGCCGTCGGGTTGAATCCCGCCGAGCACACGGTCGCGGAGTTGCTGAAGAAGTCCGGCTATGCCACCGCTTGTATCGGTAAATGGCATCTCGGCGATCAACCGGAGTTTCTCCCGCCGCGCCGTGGTTTCGATTACTATCTTGGCCTCCCCTATTCGAATGACATGGGGCCGGGTGAAGATGGCTCCAAGAGCAGCCTGGGCGATCCGCTTCCCAAACCGAAGGCCACCCCCAATCCAGCCGCGCCCATTCCCGAAACCGGCATCACGGGTAATCAACCTCCGCTCCCGATGCTCGAAAATGAGAAGGTCATCGCCCGGGTGCGTCAGGACGAGCAGCAAGGCCTCGTGGATCGTTACACCAAGGCCGCGGTGAAATTCATCACGGAGCACAAGGACAAGCCCTTCTTCCTCTACCTCCCGCACAATGCGGTCCACTTCCCGATTTATCCCGGGAAGGAATGGGCCGGCAAATCGCCGAACGGCTATTACAGTGATTGGGTTGAGCAAGTGGACTGGAGCGTCGGCCAGGTGCTCGCCACGCTTCGCGAACTCAAGCTCCAGGATCACACCTTCGTCCTCTTCACCTCGGACAACGGCGGCACGCCGCGGGCGGTCAATGCTCCGCTGCGTGGTTTCAAGACGACCACGTGGGAAGGCGGCATGCGTGAACCGACGATCGCCTGGTGGCCCGGCAAAATTCCCGCGGGCACATCGACGGACGCGATCACCGGCATGTTCGACATGCTGCCGACCCTCGTCGGTCTCGCTGGTGGCGAGGTGCCGGCCGATCACAAGATCGACGGCGGCAACATCTGGCCGGTGCTCGCTGGTGAAACGGGCGCCAAATCGCCGCACGACGTGTTCTATTACTTCAACGGCTTGCGTCTCGAGGGCGTGCGCACGGGTCCATGGAAGCTGCGCTTTGGCTCGGCCGGTTTGGCCGAGGGCAAAGGCCCAGTGAAGAAACCCGACGCTCCCATTCCAGACCAACTCTACAACCTGACTACGGACATCGGCGAGAGGACCAACGTGGCCGATGCGCATCCCGACGTCGTCGCCCATCTGCGCGACTTGGCTGACGCGATGAAAGACGACCTCGGTCGCGAAGGGAAAGGCCCCGGCGTTCGCCCGCTCGGCCGCGTCGAAAATCCCCAGCCGATCATCAGCCGCGACGGCACCATCCGCGCGCCCTTCGCGCCGAAGTAAGTCCGGCGCTCACGCGCGGCGCACGACCCGCTCCCCGACGATCAGGACTTCCGCCGCATTTGACCAATGCGGCGGGCTCCGGGTTCCGGCTTGAGCGCGACCTTGATGAAGAGCGCGCCGTAATCGGTGGTGCCGTGCGGATCCAGATCGTTCCGGCGATCTTTCGGAACCTGAAGCTGAAAGATGCTCCCGGTCATTGCGTCGATCACGATGGGCGCACAACCCAGGAGGAGATTGCCCTCCACGTTGGGATTGAGCGTGCGCTCCAAGGGCAAATCGTAGGGTTGATAGCCCGGCAATTCGAAGCGCAACCGCGGCACTCTCCAGCGGCTGACCACGAGCATGGTCGGCGTCAGCCCGAAGGCTTTTCCGTCGACGTAGACAACCGCCCCCGGTGGCTCACTGTCCACCTTGATGCGCTTGGTCGGACCATCGACCATCGTCGCGCACCCTTGGAAAAGCATCTGGCTCAACGGCAACGCCAACGCCGCGCAGAGCAGCGGTAGCCAACGTGCCGGGAGAGTCATCGCTGCCTCATTTGTTCACCATGCCGACGCCGTGGGTGAGCGTCTTCACGCGGCAGATGAACATGTTCGCACAGATGTAGAGCGTCGAGCCGTCGTCGCCCCACGCGCAATTACCGGTCTGCTGGCCGGTAATGATCGAGCCGAGGTGTTTGCCCGAAGGCGAGATGACAAGGATGCCGCCGGCACCGGTGCACCACAGGTCGCCTTGGGCATCGACCTTCATGCCATCGGGCAAGCCGACGCGCTTGTCACTCACCAGCGGACCCGCGTCGAAGAAAAGGCGCTTGTTGGCCACCGTGCCGTCGGGCTGCACATCGTAGACCCACACCTTTGCGGATTGCGGATCACTCACGCCGACATAGAGAAGTTTCTCGTCGGGCGAAAAGGCGAGACCATTCGGGAACGTGAGGTCCTTGATGATCGCCGTGGTTTCACCGGAGGGCTTCACGAGGAAGACCCCGTTGAACTTCAACTCCTTGAGCGGCGAATCATTGAGCCCTTCCAACCCATAAGGCGGGTCGGTGAAATACAGGTTCCCGCTCTTCGAATAGATGACGTCGTTTGGGCTGTTGAAATGCTTGCCCTCGTAGCCATGGGTCAGCGCCACCTGCTTGCCATCCGGTTCGAGCCGGGCGACGCGCTGCGTGCCTTGCTGGCAAAGAATGAGATTACCCTTTGCATCCAGCGTGAGGCCATTCGAGCCGGGCTCCTTGAACGCCGGAGTCGATTCCATGCCGCCGCTCGGCTGGAGGAAAACCTTTGCGCTCTTCTCGCCCGGCTGCCAGCGGTAGAGCTTGTTCTCCGGCACATCGGAGAAATATAGCGAGCCATCCTTCCACACCGGCCCCTCCGACCAGTGAAACCCTTCCGCGAGTTTTTCGACCTTGGTCCCCGGGGCAACGAGCTTGTCGAAAGCCGGGTCGAACCGTTCGATTTTCAGGTCGGAATCCTGCGCCAGCACGAGGACCGGCGCGAACAGCAAAGGGAGGAAGCGTTTCATCGCCCGCATGAATGGCCCGGTAGGATGGCGAATGTCAAACCGAGACGGAGGGAAGACGGCGCTGAGACGCCGTCAAACATCCAACATCCAACGCTCAACATCCAACATCCAATGGCGCAAGCGCGCGGCAGAACGATGGGCCCCATGGTGGGTTCATTCGATGTTGGGTGTTGGGTGTTGGATGTTCGCCGGAGGCGCTCCGTTGGATGTTCTGCCTCTATCCCAGTATCCCGTTCACGATATTCCCCTCATTCGTCGGACCGATGAGCCGGTTATTCAGCCCTTGGTAACGGAAAGCAAACTTGTAGGGATCCAGGCCGAAGAGATGCAGGATCGTCGCTTGCAAATCGCGCACGGTCACCTTGTCCTGCGTGACGAAATATCCGAGTTCATCGGTCTCGCCGAAGTTCAGCCCCTTCTTGATTCCCCCACCCGCCATCCACAGCGTGAAGGCGTGCGGATGGTGATCGCGTCCGAGGAAGGTCGAACCGCCCCGCGCTTCATTCATCGGCGTGCGGCCGAATTCACCGCCCCAAATGACCAGCGTCGAATCCAGCAACCCGCGTTGCTTGAGATCCTGGACCAGCGCGGCGCTTGCCCGATCGACTTGCGCACACTTCGTGGGCAATCCGTCGAGCAGATCATTTGACTTGCCCGTGCCGTGCATGTCCCAGCCCCAATCGAACAGATGCACGTAACGCACTCCCTGCTCGACCAACCGGCGCGCGAGCAGACAGTTGTTGGCAAAGGAGGCTTCGCCCGGTTTCGCGCCATACATCTCGATCGTCTCCGGCTTTTCCTTCGAGATATCCATCACCCCTGGCACCGACATTTGCATGCGGTAAGCCAGCTCGTATTGCGCAATGCGCGTGACTGTTTCCGGATCGCCGAATTGTTTCTCCTCCGCCTCGTTGAGGGACTTGAGCGCATCGAGCGATTCCCGGCGCGACTCCCGCGTCATGCCCGCGGGATTGTTCGCATACAGGATCGGTTCCCCCGCCGCGCGGCATTGCACTCCTTGATATACGCTGGGCAAGAAGCCGGAACCCCACGTCGCCTTGCCACCCGTCGGATCCGTTCCGCCGCTAAGCAACACGACGAATCCCGGCAGGTCCTGATTCTCCGAACCCAGCCCATAGGTCGCCCAGGACCCAATGCTTGCCGAACCCGCGAGCATATTGCCGGTGTGCAGATACAGCTCCGCCGGTGCGTGATTGAACTGTGTCGTATTCATCGAACGAATCACCGCGACATCGTCAACGATCTTTTGGAAATGCGGCAGATGCTCGCTCACCCACGTCCCATTCTTGCCGTATTGGGCGAACTTGGCCTGCGTCCCGAGCAGCTTCGGTGTACCCTTGATGAACGCGAAAGTCTGCCCCTTGAGGAACTGCGCGGGGCACTCCTGCATGTTGTGCTTCACCAATTCCGGCTTCCAGTCGAAGAGATCGTGCTGCGGCGGCGCACCGCTCATCGAGAGATAGATGACCGACTTGATTTTCGCCGGGAGCGGCGGCGCTTTGGGCGCGAGCGGATTCACCGCCTGGCTGGCCGCCAGTCCATTGGACAGCAGGCTCTCCAGCGCCATGGCGCCGAGGCCGAGTTTGCCGCCGCGAGAGAGAAATTCGCGCCGGGTGACCGCGCGAGCATGTTCGAGTCGGAGATTCATGGCATCAATTCTTGGTGAGGAAGGAGTCGAGATTGAGCAGCACATTGGCCACCACGGTGTAAGCCGCCGCTTCGGGCGCTTCGCAATTTTCCGGCAGCGCCCCGAGCGGCTCGGTAGCCAACTTCAAAGCGCCGTTCTTATCGGCCTGATAAATGGCCAGTTCCTTTTCATAAAGGTCGACCAGCGTCACCACCTGGGTGTCCGTGGGCGGACGATCGAGGCAAAGGCGCAGCGCGAAGCGCACGCGGGCTTCCGGATCATTCCCGCCTTCATGCATCATCCGCCGGCCGAGCGCCTGCGCACATTCGACGAAGACGGGATCGTTCATCGTCACGAAGGCTTGCAGCGGCGTATTGGTCGGGATGCGGCGCAGCGTGCAACTCTCGCGGCTCGGCGCGTCAAAGGTGGTCATATCCGGCGGCGGCATGGTCCGCCGCCAGAAAGTGTAGAGTCCACGGCGATAGCGATCCTCGCCCTTCGAGGTCGGATAGGCATTCTGGCCACCATTGAAAGCCACTTTCCACAAGCCATCCGGCTGCGGCGGATACACGCTCGGACCCAACATCTTGTGGCTGAGCAGGCCGCTCACGGCCAGCGCCTGATCGCGCACCGTCTCCGCCTCGAGCCGCCGCCGCGGCGCATAGGAGAGCAGACGATTGCGCGCATCTTTCTCCAGCGTGTCTGGATTGACTTTCGATGACTGCTGATAGGTTGCGCTCATCACCATGAGCTTGAGCAAACCCTTCATGTCCCAGCCCAGGCCGAGGTGCGCGGGATCATCCGATTTCGGCGACATAAAGGTCACCGCCAGCCAGTCGAGCAACGCGGGATGCGTGGGCAGCGCACCCTGCGAGCCGAAGTCTTCCTGCGTCTCGACAATGCCGAGACCGAAGAGCTGCGCCCAGAAACGATTCACCGCGACGCGCGCGGTCAGCGGATTCTCCGGGCTCATCAACCAGCGCGCGGCGGTGAGCCGATCCATCTTCGCATCCGCCGGCACGAACGAGGCAAACTGCGAGAGCAGGCCGGGCTGGACCTTGTCCATGGGCACAAGATAGTTGCCCTTGTTGAGGATGTGCGTCTCGCGCTGCTTGTCCGATTGAAGCTCGCGCATGATCGGCAGGAGCAGCGGCTTCACGGCCGCCAGTGCTGCGCGCTTCGCCTCGAGTTGTTTGCCCAGACCGGCGTAGGTTTTCGACAACGGGCGGAAGTAATTCATCACCTCGGCCTGCTGCGCCGCGCTCCGCGACTCCGTGGCCACGGCGAGGATTTCCTTGATGTGGCCCGGCAGTTCCCGCACCGGCTGTGCCTGGGTGGTCGCGAGCAGACGGAAATGCCCGAGTGTGTGCTTCTGGCCGTAATTTTGTTCGAGCGTGAATTGCAGCACCGCATCCTTCGCCTTGAGCGGCTTTTCCGTCTGGAAGACGGCCGCATGCGCGTGTCCCGCTTGCGGAGCAAAAGCCCACCCGGTCTTTTCGTCACCGTCGATCGCCTTCGAAACCGGCCAGCCCTCCTGGCTGAAATCCGCGGTCGCATCGCGCAGGGCGATCGTCTGGCCATCGGATGGCTTGAGCGCCACGCTGGGGCTCGGTGACGGCACGACCGTTTGCTCCCAGACCGGCTTGCGCGCTTCGTCGAGCACACTCACGCGGAAATTCGTCAGCCGCGTGCCGAGGTTACTGTCGGTGCGATTCCAAACTGCGATGCGCTCGATATCCACGCTGCTGCCCAGATCCACTTCCCACCACGGATCCTTTTCCGAGTTCGTGTGCGCGACAGACTGCGCCTTGTAAAAATCGCCCTCGGTATTGCCATCGATCGCCCGCTTGGCGTCGCCACCATAAGCCGTGCTCGACTGCTTCGCCGTCCCCTTGATCGCCACATTCTCGCCATTGCTGAAAACCTGGACTTCGGCCAGGGCGAGCAGCTTTTTCATCCCTGGCAGCGACACGCGTACAAACCGGCCGCGCGGCAGTTTCGAATCCGCCGGCAACACCGCGACGTGGAAATTGGTCAGGGCTGCGTTGCCATTGTCCGCCCGGCCGGGACCGTGCGCGGGCAGAGAATCGTCCGGCAATGTCTCGAGGCGAAACGCGGTGATGCCCTGCAAGCCGGTGCGCACCTTGATCGTATAAGTGTCCTTCTCCGGCATCTCCCCATGGGCGAGCAGCGAACCATCCGGCTGGGTGTCAAAGGTCGTCTGGCTCGCCGCCTTGATCTCCGCCGGCTGCAGCGGTCGCCAATCGACTGGCTTCGCCGCTTCCTTCTCCCACGCCACTTCCTCGCCTTCGAGTTCCGGCGAGGTCGTCTCTTTCAATTCCGCTTCGATCTTCGCGATATCGTCCTTCAGCTTCGTCGTCTTCGCCGTTTCTTCCGTGGTGGGCAGCGGCATCTTTGGCTCCTCGTCGTTGCGGTCGGCGTCTTCGGTCTGGTTAAACACGCCAAAGAAACTGTAGTAGTCCGTTTGCGAGATCGGGTCGAACTTGTGCGAGTGGCATTGAGCGCAGCCGACGGTCAACCCCATCCACACTTCGCCCGTCGTGGCGATGCGATCCTTTACTGCGGCGACGCGAAATTCCTCATCGATGGTGCCACCCTCGAAATTCGTCATCGTGTTGCGATGAAACGCCGTGGCTACGAGTTGCTCGGTGGTCGGATTCGGCAACAGATCGCCGGCGAGTTGCTCGATGGTGAATTGATCGTAGGGCAGGTTGCGATTGAAGGCGTTGATCACCCAGTCGCGATATGGCCAGATATTCAGCCGTACGAAATCGGAGCCGTAGCCGCTGGAATCCGCATAGCGCGAGAGGTCGAGCCACAACTTCGCCCAGCGTTCCCCGTAGGCCGGAGAGGCGAGCAGCCGGTCGACCAGTTTCTCGTAAGCATCCGGACTCCGGTCGTTGACGAAAGCGTCCGTTTCCTCAGGGGTTGGCGGCAATCCAGTGAGATCGAGCGAGACGCGGCGAATGAGCGCGTAACGGTCCGCCTCGGGGGATTGCTTCAGCCCGACGGTTGCCAGCTTGGCGGTAATGAAATGGTCGATTGCGTTGTAGGCCCGCGCGCCGGCCGGCAGTGACGGCACCTCAGGCCGGGCCGGTTTGACAAACGACCAGTGCGGCTTGTACTCCGCGCCCTCCGCGATCCAGCGGCGGAACAGGTCCACTTCCTGCGCCGTCAGGGCGTGCTGCTCCTTTGGCGGTGGCATCACGTCATCGGAATCCTTGGACAGGATGCGGTTCATCAACTCGCTCTTCGCCGGGTCGCCCGGGACGATCGTCACTCCGCTGTCGTGTTCCTTGACCGCATCCTCGCGCTTGTCGAGCCGCAGCTTGGCCTTGCGCGATTTTTCATCCGGGCCGTGGCAGTGATAGCACTTGCTCGAGATCAGCGGACGGATGTCGTAGTTGAAGTCCACCTTCTCCGCCGCCAGCGCGCCGCTCGCGTACCAAGTCCAGCAAAGAGAAATCAGGGGGAGAAAGCGTTTCATCGAAAACGAAGGAGACGGTTGCGTCGTAAGGTCG
>Ga0068855_100002606_pt1 | contig 22229 bp, 19 predicted proteins | sample KBSCornC52_FD_66592 | JGI IMG/M metagenome (GOLD analysis project Ga0068855, IMG submission 66592) | Corn rhizosphere microbial communities from Kellogg Biological Station, Michigan, USA - KBS Corn C5-2 | ecosystem: Host-associated > Plants > Roots > Rhizosphere > Soil ...
CCGCGGCGGACCGCCACCGCGGCGCCCAGGAAGACCATCCACACGAAGCAGAGCCGCGCGACCTCGTCGTACCACTGGAAGGTCGCGTGGAGCACGTAGCGGCTCCACACCCCGAGGAAGACGTCGACCACGAGGGCGATCATCAGCCCCAGGCAGATCCAGTCGATCAGCACGCGCTCGGGCCGTCGCGCTACTTCGCGGTCGCCTTCGCCTCCGCGATGACCCGGTCCACGATCTCCTTGCCCGCCTTCTGCTCGAGGAACTTCCACACCGGCTGGGCGCGCTCCTGGAACAGGCGCAGGTCCTTCACCTCGTTGATCTGCACGCCCTTGGCCTTCATGATCGCGATCCCGTCCACCTCCGCCTTCAGCTCGTCCTGACGGTGCTGGGCGCAGGCGGCGGTCATGGTCTCGTCGACGACCTTCTTGAGGTCGGCGGGGAGGCCGTCGTACTTCGCCTTCGCCATGAGCCACGCGGCGGCGGGGTAGGAGTGCTGGGTCTTGGAGTAGTACTTGGTGATCTCGTGGAACTTGTCCGAGACCACGGTGGTCACCGGCAGCTCGAGCCCGTCCACCGTGCCCTGGCGCACCGCCATGTACACCTCGCCCCAGATCATCGGCACCGGGTTGGCCCCGAACTGCTTGAACACCTCCACCAGGGTGGGGATGGGAGGCACGCGGATGGTCTGGCCCTTCAGGTCGTCGGGCACGAACACCGGGCGCTTGTTGGAGAGAACGCCGCGGAAGCCGAAGCCGCCGCCGTAGCAGAAGCCCTTGGCTCCGAGCGGCTCGAAGTGCTTCAGCAGCTCCTTGCCCACCGGGCCGTCCACCACCCGCCACACGTGCTCGCGGCTCTGGTAGAGGAACGGTACGTCCGGCGCGAGCAGCGCGGGATCGAACTTGCCGCCCGCGGAGGGCAGGGTCACCGCCGCGACGTCGACGGTGCCGAGCTGCATGCCCTCGATGGCCACGATCTCGTTCTTGGTGAGCTGGCCCGCGGGGTACACCTCGACCTTGATCTTGCCGCCGCTCTTCGCCTCCGCGATCTCCTTGAACTTGTACGCGGAGGTGGTGAACGGGTTGTCGTTGCCGACGATGGTGGCGAGCTTCAGGGTGACGACCTGGGCCGGCGCGGGCGAGACGAGTCCGAGCACGACCAGCGCGGCGACGACGAGACGCAGGGCCATAGACGAGAGCCTCCGACAGCCGGGATGACGTCGATGTCTGGCACGCTTATACCCCTGGCGGCCCGCGGGCCGCAAGGCCCGCGGCGGATGCTACACTCGGGCCCATGACCTGGATCGACCCGGGCTTTCCCCGGAGCGCCACGCCGAGCGACCTGGTCGGCCGCGTGCTCGGCCTCAACCCGGGGATGATGACCGGCCCCGGCACCAACACCTACCTCGTGGGCCGCACGCGCCCGGTTCTTATCGACACCGGGGCCGGCGAGGCCGACTACCCCGCGCTCTTCCAGAGCTACCTGCGCGAGCGCGGCTGGCGGCGTCCGGAGCGCATCATCCTGACCCACCGGCATCGCGATCACTTGGGCGGGGTGAACCAGCTCCGCGAGCTGTTTCCGGGCGTGCCGGTGGCCAAGATGATCTACCGCGACTCGGGCCTCCCCGAAGAGGTGGAGATGCTCGAGAACGGGGAGACGGTGGAGGCCGACGGGGCCACCCTGATCCCGGTCCACACGCCCGGCCACGCCTCCGATCACCTCTGCTTCTTCCTCCAGGAGGAGCGCGCGCTCTTCAGCGGCGACCTCATCCTGAACGGCTCCACCACCGTGATCCCCGAGGAGGACGGCGACCTCGGCCTCTACATGGAGTCGCTGGCGCGCGTGCAGGCGCTCGGGGTGAAGCGCATCTATCCCGCCCACGGACCGGTCATCGAGGACGGACCGGGCAAGATCGCGGAGTACATCGAGCACCGCCTCCTGCGCGAGCGGCAGATCCTGGAGGCGCTGGGCGGCGGGCCGCGCACCATCCCCGAGATCGTCAAGGTCGTCTACGCCCAGGTCGACACGCGCCTGCACAAGATGGCCGGGCAGTCGGTGCACTCGCACCTGCGCAAGCTCAAGGCCGAGGGCCGGGTGAGCGAGGACAAGCAGGCCTCCGCGCCCTCACGCTGGTCGCTCGCCTAGCCCGCCCGGCCGGATGGGGTCGACGCGCGCGATCGCTGTCGTGCTCGCCCTCGGGCTCGCCTCTCCGGCGGCGGCGCAGCGGACCCCGTCACCGACGGTCGGCGTGCTCTCCCTCGAGGCTCCCGACGACGCGCCGTGCGTCGGTTCTCTCCGGCGGGCCCTCGGCGAGATGGGAGACCTCGAGGGGCGCGACTACGGCCTCGAGCTCCGCCTCGCCAGCGGACGGATGGACCTGCTCCGTGGCTTCGCCGACGATCTGGTGCGCCGGCACGTGAGCATCATCGTCTCGGCGTCCGGGCCGGCGGCCCCGATCGCGACGAGCGCCAGCGCATCGATTCCCATCGTGCTGGCGTCCAGCTTCTATCCGGTGGAGGCCGGACTGGTCGCGAGCCTCGCCCACCCGGGAAGCAACGTCACCGGCGTCACGCACTTCACCCCGGAGCTCATGAAGAAGCGAGTGCAGCTCTTGAAAGAGCTGCTGCCCGGGATGATGCGCCTCGTCGTGCTCCGGACGCCCGGCCGCCTGCAAGACCTGGTCGTCGGCGACATGCAGGCGGCGGCCAGATCGCTCGACGTCCAGCTTCAAGTCGTCGAGATCCGGCGGGCCGAGGACCTGTCTCCCGCGTTCGATGCCGCCGTCAAGTGGGGTGCTCAGGGAGTGACGAGCACGCAGGATTCCCTCTTCTGGCGTCACCGGACGGCGATGGCGCAGCTGGCCCTGAAGCACCATCTACCGAGCCTGTCCGGTGAGCCGAACGCGGCCGAAGCCGGAGCGCTCGCGTTCTACGGTCCCGACGTGTTCGAGGGCTGCGCCCGCGCGGCGCGATACGTCGACCGCATCCTCAAGGGCGCGAAGCCGGCCGACTTGCCGATGGAGGAGCCCACCAAGATCAAGATGGTCATCAACCTGAAGACGGCCCGGGCTCTCCGGTTGACGGTCCCCCCCGCGCTCCTGGCGCGCGCGGATCAGGTCGTCGAGTGACGCTCCTGACCAACGGCCGCATCCACACCATGGACGCGGCCGGCTCCGTGGTGGACGCGCTCGTGATCCGCGACGGACGCGTGGCCTTCGCGGGCGGCCGCGCCGACGTGAATCCCGCCGCCGGCGAGCCGGTGGTCGACCTCGGCGGCCGCACCGTGCTGCCGGGCCTGGTCGACGGCCACGGGCACCTCATGCTGCTGGCGCGGGCGCGCCTGGAGCTCGACCTGGCCGCCGCGCGCTCCGAGGAGGACATCGCGGCCATGGTGGCCCGGGCCGCGGCGGGCCTGCGTCCGGGCGAGTGGATCGCCGGCCGCGGATGGGACCAGACGCGCTGGCCGGGACAGGCCTTCCCCTCGCGCGCCTCGCTCGACCGCGCCGCGCCGGGGCACCCGGTGGCGCTGGTGCGCGTCGACGGCCACGCCACGTGGGCCAGCGGCGCGGCGCTCGAGCGCGCCGGCATCACCCGGCAGGCGAGCGATCCGGCCGGCGGTCTCATCGTGCGCGACGCGCGCGGGGAGCCGACCGGCCTCCTCATCGACCTGGCCCAGGACCTGATCCGCGGGCTCGTGCCGCCGCCGTCCGAGGCGCGCTTCGACGCGGCGGTGGAGGCGGTGATCGCCGAGTGCCTGGCCAAGGGGCTCGTCGGCGCGCACGAGCCGGGGCTCGACCTCTCCGCGGTCGCGTCGTACACGCGCCTCATCGGGCGCGGCCGCTTCCCGTTCCGGGTGTTCGCCGCGCTCTCCGGCAAGAAGGCGTGGGGACAGTACCGCGAGCGCGGCGGCCCCCAGTCGGTGGGCGACGGCCAGCTCACGGTGGGCGCGATCAAGCTCTGGCTGGACGGCGCGCTCGGCTCGCGCGGGGCCGCGCTCCACGCGCCCTACTGCGACGATCCGAAGAACACCGGCCTGGTCCTGGTTCCGCCCGACGAGGTGCTGCGGCTCACCCGGGAGGCGGCCGCCCGCGGCTTCCACGTGTGGGTGCACGCCATCGGAGACCGCGCGAACACGCTCGTGCTCGACGTCTTCGAACGAGCTCTCGCCACCACCGACCGCCGGCCCCACCTTCGGATAGAACACGCCCAGATCCTCACCCCCGCGGACATCCCGCGGTTCGCCCGCCTGGGCGTGGTGCCGAGCATGCAGCCGACCCACTGCACCTCCGACATGCGCTGGGCCGGGGAGCGTCTGGGGCCGGAGCGGCTCGTGGGCGCCTACGCGTGGCGGTCGGTGCTGGACGCGGGGTCGTACGTGGCGGGCGGCTCCGACTTCCCGGTGGAGGACGCCAACCCCTTCCACGGCCTCCACGCCGCGGTGACGCGCGCCCCGCGCGAGGGCGGCGATCCGGGCTGGCAGCCCGAGCAGCGCATGACGCGCGACGAGGCGGTGCGCTCGTTCACGATCTGGAACGCGCGCTCGATCGGGCGCGAGGCGGAGATGGGCTCGCTCGAGCCGGGCAAGCGCGCGGACCTGATCGCGCTCTCCGAGGACGTGTTCGCGTGCCCGGCCCCGCGCATCGCGGCCATCCGCCCCCTCCTGACGATGGTGGGCGGCGCCGTCGCGCACGCCGATCAGGAGCTGGCCGCGAGCTTGCCGAGCAGCGCGAGCAGGTCGGTCCGGTCCACGTCCGACACCAGCGCGTAGCCCAGGTCGCCCTCCCGCCACAGGATCGTGTTGAAGCCCCGCGAGGCGGTGACCTGCGCCTCCACCGGGCCGATGCGCTCGAGCCCGCGGCGGGGCCACGGCAGGCCCTGGGCGGGGAACACCAGCAGCGTCACCACGTGCAGGCGACGGTTGAAGACGAACACCGCGGCCTTGCGGTCGAGGTAGTAGCCGATCGCGCCGCCTCGCAGCGGGAAGTCGGCGTCGCCCTCGAAGCGCACCACCGGCGCAAAGTCGAGCCGGCCCTCGAACCACGGCTTGACCTGATGGATGCCGCCGCTCTCGATGTCGAGCGGATGCTGGGCGGTGAGCAGGCGCAGGTGGTCGTTCACCGCCTCCGTCACCATCCCCGCGCCGCCGTCGCCCGCCTGCCGGTAGTAGAGCGGCACCAGCGCCAGCACCAGCACCGCCGCGGCCAGCGCGGGGACGACGGCGCGGCGCCAGCGCGCCCCCCACGCCGCCCGCGCGGATGAAGGGGCGGTGGGACGGGCCACGGGCGGCGGCGACGGCAGCGCGTCGCCCGCCGACCAGCTCGCGGCGAGCCGGCGCTTGAGGGCCAGAGGGGCGGCGTGCTGCGGGAGGCGGCCCTCGAGGGCCTCGCCGAGCAGCGCGTCGGCGGCGTTCTCGTGCGCGCAGGCCGCACAGCCCGCCAGGTGAGCGTCGAGCGCGGCCTGCATCCCGGCGGACAGCCGCCCGCGCCGGGCGTCCAGGAGCAGGGCGCGCGCCTCCTCGCAGGTCATGGCGCGTAGTCCCGGAGCTTCTCGCGCAGCGCCGCCCGGGCGCGGGCGAGGCGGGACTTCACGGTGCCGACCGCGCAGCCGACCACCTGCGCGACCTCGACCTCGGTGAGGCCTTCCAGGTCCAGCAGGATCACGGTGCGCGCCTCCTCGGACAGGCTCTCGAGCGCCCGCTCGATCTCCTCGCCGACCACCTTGCGGAGCCGGTCCAGCTCCACGTCCCCCCGCAGCCACCGGGCGCTCTCCGGGCTCGGCGCGACCGCGACCACGGTGTCGAGCCCGCCCACCGTCGGATTGTGCCGCTCGTGGCGGTGGTGGCTGAGGAACGTGTTCCGGAGGATGCGGAAGAGCCACGCCTTGAGGTTCGTCCCGGGGGTGAACTGGTGCGCGGCGGAGAGGGCCCGCGCGTAGGTCTCCTGCACGAGGTCCTCCGCGTCGGTGGGGCTGCGGGTGAGGTAGCGGGCCAGGTTGTAGAGGGTGTCCGCGTAGGCCAGGGCCTCGCGCCCCAGCGCGGCGGCGTCGGCCCGCTCGCTTTCCATGCCGAGATCATAGACTCCGTTCACGTCACCGCGCCATCGATGGTCCGTCCGCCCACCGTAACGCCCGGCGGCCCGATTCGTTCCCTTGGAACCAACCGCGCGGTCCCGCGTTGGCAGGGGGCGAGGAGGAACCGAGTCATGCGAATCCCGATCACGACGATGCTGGTAGCCACCGCGACGGCCCTGCTGCTGGCCGGCCCGACGAGCGCGCCCGCGCAGATGGACACCGCGCGGGTGGAGATCCAGGCCCACGGCTTCAGCGCGCCCACCCTCACCGTGAAGGCGGGCACCACCGTCACGTGGACGAACCGCGACGACGACGCGCACACCGTGACGTCGGTCGCCAGCACCTTCCGGTCTCCCGGGCTCGACACCGGGGAGACCTTCTCCTACACCTTCACCCGGGCGGGCACCTTCGAGTACTTCTGCAGCCTGCACCCCCTGATGACCGGCAAGGTGGTGGTCACGCCGGAGAGGAGCGGATCATGAGCGACGAGCGCGCCATGGAGCGGCGGGACTTTCTCTCGTGCATGGCCTGGACGGGCACCGGCCTGGTCTGGACGCTGGCGGGCGGCGTGCCGCGCTCCCGCAGCCTCGGGCCCCGGACCGCGGAGGCCGCCGAGGACGGGAGCTGGAGCTTCGTGCAGATCAGCGACACCCACATCGGGTTCAAGGGCGGGGCGAATCCGGACGCGCTCGGCACGTTCCAGGCCGCGCTGGCGCGCATCAAGGCGATGGATCCCAAGCCGGCCTTCCTGATCCACACCGGCGACATCACCCACGCCCAGAAGCCGGGCGCCTTCGACACGGTGACCGAGGCGCTGAAGGGCGTGGGCGGGGAGCGCACCTTCTACGTCCCGGGGGAGAACGACGTCTTCGCCGACGGGGGCACCGAGTACCTGGGCCGGTTCGCGGGCGGCGGCCGCGGCTGGCAGAGCTTCGACTACCGCGGGGTGCACTTCGTGGGGCTGGTCAACGTCCTCGACTTCAAGGCCGGCAAGCTCGGAAGCCTCGGCGCGGACCAGCTGGAATGGCTCGAGCGCGACGTGGCGCCGCTCGGCAGCAGCACCCCGATCGTGGTGTATGCCCACGTGCCCCTGTGGGCGGTCTACCCGCAGTGGGGCTGGGTGACCGATGACGGAGCGCAGGCCCTCAGCTACCTGCGGCGCTTCGGCTCGGTCACGGTCCTGAACGGCCACATCCACCAGATCTTGCAGAAGGTGGAAGGCGGCGTGACGTTTCACACCGCGCGGTCGACCGCGTTCCCGCAGCCCGCGCCGGGCGCGGGGCCCGGCCCCGGCCCGATGACGGTGCCGGCCGGCGAGCTGCGCGGGATGCTGGGGGTGCGCGAGGTGCGCTACGTGCCGGGCCGCGAGCCGCTGGCGGTGGTGGACACCGCGCTCGCCTGATCCGGGTCTAGAAGCGGAGGAGCACGAGGAAGCTGGCGGTGGCGAGCAGGTTGCTGCCCGCATGCGCGAGCATGCCGGGCAGCAAGCTGCGCGTGCGCTCGTAGCCGAGGGCCCACACCATCCCGCTCCAGGTCACCGCCACGAAGCCCTGCACGCCGTAGCCGTGCGCGATGGCGAAGATGGCCGCGCTGCCGAGCGCCGCCAGCCACGCGGGCAGGCGGAGGCGCAGGGTGGGATAGAGGACGCCCCGGAAGATCAGCTCCTCGAAGATGGGGGCCCACACCACGCCGTCGAGCGTTCCCGCCGCGACCGCCCCGGATGAGCCCCAGAGGAACTCCTCCAGGAAGCCGTCCGCCCAGTGGGAGCTGACCCCCGCCGCGCTGAGCCCGGTGTAGATCAGGCTCTCGCCCACGGTGGAGATCGCGAGCAGCACGAGGCCCCAGCCGAGCACGCGCAACCAGCCGCTCTTCGGCACGAGCCCGAAGGTGTCCCGCACCGTGTCGCCCCGCCAGTGGAGGTAGCGGCGCGACCACCAGAGCATGGGCAGGCCCCCGACCAGTCCCATCAGCGCGGTCACCGGCGGCACCCGCGGCACGAGCAGCACCACCACCGCCGGGATCAGCAGGTACGCGAAGCCGGCCCGGAAGAAGAGGCCGAGGCCGTCCGCGCCTCGCCAGGGCGGCGGCAGCGGCGCGTCGGCCACCCGGGCGGTCCGGCCGCGACGCAGGCGCCACGCCACGACGACCGCGAGGAAAAGCGATCCGGCCGCGAGCGCGGTGAGCGCCCGCACCCGCATCAGCAGCGCGCGGCCGCGGCTCTCGATGGCGCCCTCGGCGCTCGCCTGCAGGGCCTGGTCGTCGACGCGAGTGGCGATGCGGCGCACCAGCGTGTCGGTGAACCAGTCGTGGCCGAGCTCGCCGTGGATCTCCTGAGCGAGCGCGGGCGCGTCCTCGGGGCCGTCGAGGTACGCGGCGGCGAGCCAGCGCGCGTACTGGCGGCCCGACCCCTCTGCTGCGTCGAGGGCCTCGATGAGGCCCGACGCCCGCTCCAGCAGTCCGGCCTCGCCCAGCAAGACCACCAGGTCCAGGTCCGCGCGCGGCGAGCGATCGTCGTCGTCGAACTCGTCGAAGCGGGCGATCGCGTCGTCGAAGGTCTCGGGATCCGATCCGGTCACCTCGTAGAGCCGCCGCTCCCAGCGGGTGGTGTGCTCGAAGGCCTGGCGCAGATCCAGCTCGCGCGAGGCGAGGCGCTCCAGCGATTCCTCCGGGCGCTCGAGGTTCCCGAGCGGCGAGCCCCAGTGCACGTAGAACACCGCGACGAGGGCCACGGTGAGCAGGGCGTAGACCGCGGTCGCGAGCGGGGAGAAGTAGCGGGTCGGCGCCGCCACCGGCGCGTGCGCCGCCGGCGGGCTCGGGTACACGGCCGGGGACTCGGGAAGCGGCGGCTCCGAGGGCCCCTCGGCGGGAGGCGTCAGGATGTGCGGGCCGCGGCCACGAGAGCGGCGAAGAGTCGCCGGGCCGGCTCCGAGTGGCCCACCAGCTCCTCCGGATGCCACTGCACGCCGAGCACGAAGCGGGACGCGTCGTCGATCTCCGCCCCTTCGACGATCTGATCCGGCGCCCACGCCACCGCGGTGAGCCCGCGGCCGAGGCGCTTGACCGCCTGGTGGTGCATGCTGTTGACCTCGAGCTCGTCCGTGCCGAGCGTCGCCGCGAGCCGGCACCCCGGGGTCAGCTTCACCTTGTGGGTGGTCTGATCGCGCGGCTCCTTCTGGCTGTGCGGCGTCTGGGTGCCCGGATCCGTGCCCACGTCCTGGTGCAGGCTGCCGCCGAGGGCCACGTTCAGCACCTGGAGGCCGCGGCACACCGCGAGCACCGGCAGGCCGCGGTCGAGCGCGACGTGGAGCACGGAGGTCTCGAGGGTGTCGCGCGACGGGGCCACGTCGTAGAGCGTGGCGTGTGGGGCCTCGCCGAAGAGCGCCGGGTCCATGTCGCCCCCGCCGGTGAGCAGGAGGCCATGGAGATCGCCGGCCAGCTGGCGCATCGACGCCGAGGAGAGCTGCGGGGGCAGCGCCACCGGCACCCCGCCCGCCTGCTGCACCGCGTGGAGGTACGCCGAGTTCACGTACGCGCGCTCGGGACTGGCGCCCACCGTGATGGAGGTGCTGACGCCGATGAGCGGAGCACGTCGACTCATGCGGCCATGCTACCACAGCGATGCGGCGGCCAGAGGTAAGTGCGCGTCGGCATTGAGCGCGACGCTGTGCTAGGATACGCGGCATGACACTCGACTCCGCGCAGTACCAGCGCAGTGCGCAGCATGCGGGCTCGGGCCCGATGACGCAGGTGATGGGACGACGGTGGATGGTGGCGGCGGGACACCCGCTCGCGGCGCAGGCCGCCGCGCGCGTGCTCGCGGCGGGCGGCAACGCCATCGACGCGGGCGTCGCGGGCGGCATGATGCTCGGGGTCGTGCATCCCGACATGGTGAGCTTCGCGGGCGTGGCCCCGATCCTGGTCCACCTGGCCTCGACCGGCGAGACCCACGAGGTCTCGGGCGTGGGCCCGTACCCGCGGCGCGCGAGCGCGGAGTACTTCCGGACGAAGCACGGCGGCGACATCCCGATCGGGCTGCTGCGCACGGTGGTGCCGTCGGCGCCCGACTCATGGTGCGTGGCGCTGGAGCGCTGGGGCACGCGGTCGTTCGCGGACGTGGTGGCGGGCGCGCTCGAGTGCGCGGAGCACGGCTTCCCCACCTCCGCGTTCTCGGCCTCGACCATGGCCAACAACGCGGACCGGTACAAGCGCTTCCCGACCTCGGCCGCGATCTTCCTGCCCGGCGGGCGGCCGCACGCGGCGGGGCAGCTCTTCGTGCAGTCGGAGCTGGCCCAGACCATCAAGGAGATGGTGGCCGCCGAGGCGCGTGCCGCCGGCCGCGGCCGCGCGGGCGCGATCCGCGCCGCGCGGGACGCGTTCTACAAGGGCGACATCGCCCGGCGCATCGCGGACTACCACGCGCGCGAGGGCGGGCTGCTCACCTACGAGGACCTGGCCGAGTTCCAGGCCGAGGTCGCCCCCGCGCTCCGGACCACCTTCCACGACTACGAGGTGGCCTCCTGCGGCTTCTGGTGCCAGGGCCCGGTCTTCCTCCAGATGCTGAACCTGATCGAGACCTACGACTGGCCGAGCCTCGGGCACAACACGCCGCGCGGGCTGCACCTGATGGTGGAGGCGATGAAGCTCGCCTTCGCCGACCGCGAGGCCTACTACGGCGATCCCCGCTTCGTGAAGGTGCCGGCGGAGGGGCTGCTCTCGAAGGACTACGCGGCCCTCCGGCGCGGGCTCATCCGGGAGGACCGCGCGTGGCCCGAGATGCCGCCGGCCGGCGATCCGGCGGGCAAGGCGGCGATGCGCAACGGGCACGCCGCGGGATCGAAGGTCGGGGACCCCTCGCACGCGGGCACGCTCGACACCTCCTACATCTCGGTGATCGACGAGGAGGGCAACGCGTTCTCGGCCACCCCTAGCGATCCGGGCGGGGTGGACTCGCCGGTCGTCCCGGGCGTGGGCTGCGTGGTCTCGCCGCGGGGCTCGCAGGGCTGGCTCGTGCCGGGCCACGCGAGCGAGGTGGCGGGCGGCAAGCGGCCGCGCCTGACCCCGGCGCCCTCCCTGGTGGTGCGCGACGGGCGGGCGTTCATGGCGTTCGGGACGCCGGGCGGCGACGTGCAGCAGCAGGCGATGCTGCAAGTGCTGCTGAACGTCACCGCGTTCGGCATGCTCCCGCAGCAGGCGGTCGAGGCGCCGCGGGTCGCGGCCCGCTCCTTCCCCGACTCGTTCTGGCCCCACGCCAACTCCCCGGGCCGTCTCGACGTGGAGGCGCGCATCGCGCCCGAGACGCGGCGGGCCCTCGCCGATCTCGGGCACGTCATCGCGGACTGGCCCGACTACGACTGGCGCGCCGGCGCGGTGTGCGTGTCGATGGTGGGCAAGGACGGCGTGCGCCTGGGCGGGGCGGATCCGCGTCGCGGCGCCCACGCCATCGGGTGGTAGCGTCGCGTCACGCCGGGTGCGGTTCCGACCGCTCCTCGTAGGCCTGCTGGTCCTGGGAGTGCTGGCGGGCGCGGCGCGCCCGCTCGGGGCCCAGCCGGTGCTGCCCCTCCCGGAGAAGGTCCCGCCCAAGGAGCGGCACCGCCTCGAGGAGATCACCAAGCGCGCCTTCGCCTCGACCCAGATCACCTTCGAGCCGTACCTGGTCCGTCCCGAGGTCTTCGAATACCTGCTCGACCATCCCGAGTTCGCCAGCCACGTGACCCGGGCCCTGCGGGCGGCCCGCTACAAGATCTGGCGGGAGCGCGACTCCCTCTGGCTCGACGACGGCTGGGGCGTGCGCGGGACCTTCGCGGTGGTGTACGCGGAGCCGGGCCTGCGCCTCATGCACGCGCAGGGCGCCTACCAGTCGGCCCTGCCCGACATCAAGGGCCGGGCGGTGGTGGCGCTCGCCTACCGGTTCGAGCCCGCGGCGGCGGGGCGGACGCAGGTATCCACCACCCTCACCTCGTTCGTGCAGATCGACAGCGCGGTGATCCGCACCGTCGGCAAGATGAGCGGGCCGCTCGTGCAGAAGAAGGCGGACCGCGAGGCCCGTCAGCTCCTGAAGGTCTTCTCCAAGGTGAGCCGCGCGATCGAGGACAACGCGGCGGACGTGATGGCGAAGGTGCGCGCTCGCCCCGACGTGCCGAAGGCCGAGCTGGAGGAGTTTCGCAAGCTGCTGCGCGTGCCGTGAGATCTAACCCGGGAGACGACGCGATGGCCTCATTGAGCGGACGGACGGTGCTGATCACCGGAGCCGCGCGCGGCATCGGAGCCGCGTGCGCGCGGCGGCTGGCGGGCGACGGGGCGAAGCTGGTGCTGGCCGACGTCGACCCCGGCGTCGAGCAGATGGCCGCGGAGCTGGGGCAGGTGGCGGTGCGGGCCGACGTCACCCGGCCCGACGACATCGCCCGGATGGTGGAGGAGCCCTACCGGCGGTGGGGGCGGCTCGACGTGCTGTTCAACAACGCGGGCGTCATCCGCGTGCAGCCGCTCTTCGACGTGACGGAGGCGGAGTGGGACCGGGTCATGGACGTGAACCTGCGCGCGGTGTTCTTCGTGCTGCAGGCGGTGGCCGCGCGCATGGTGAAGCAGGACCTGATAGCCGGCTCCGAGCTGCGCGGCAAGCTCATCCAGACCGCATCCATCGCGGCCTACCGCGGGGGCAACCCGCTGATGACGCCCTACTCCGCGTCCAAGGCGGGGGTGGTCAGCATCACCCGGTCCGCCGCGCAGGCGCTCGCCGCCGAGCGGGTCACGTCCAACTGCGTCTGCCCGGGCGCGGTGGAGACCCCGATGTGGGAGCAGATCGACCGCGAGTGGGGCGGGCTCGAGGGCCGGGGGCCGGGCGAGACCTGGAAGCGGCGCATCCGCGGCATCCCGCTGGGGCGTCCCGAGCGGCCGGAGGACGTGGCCAGCGTGGTCGCCTTCCTGGCCGGTCCCGACTCCGACTACATGACCGGGCAGGCGATCAACGTGGACGGCGGCCTGGTGATGGGCAGCTGACCGGCGCGCCGACGACTCAGCGCCCGTTCGGCGAGTCGACCGGCTGGAAGAACGCGGCCGCCCCGTAGAGGATCTGTCCGACCACGCAGAACCACGCCCAGCGGTCGGGATCGGCGGGGGAGCAGCGGCGCGGGGTGGAGGATTCCTCGGCCCGCGCCGCGGGACGGGAGGCGGTGGCGCAGCCGCCCAGCAGGCCCGCCGAGAGGAGCAGCGCGCCGATCCGGCCCACGCCTCCGCGGGGCCGGCGGCGCACCGCTAGGCCGCGGGGGCGCGCTCGCCCTCGGCGCGCGGCAGGGAGCCGGCGATCGAGGGCAGGTCGAGCTCGCGGTTGGCGAGATCGACGGTCACCCGCAGGGCCCGGAGGCCCTGGGCGCCCTGCAGCTCGTCCAGCTCGACCTCCTCGACGTCGGGGGTGAGGTAGCCCAGGCGCTGCAGGTACTCGATGTACTCGCGCCACTCCGAGGCCTCGGTGGCGTGCGAGTAGACGAGGGCGATCTTGCCCGGCTGGGTCAGCCGCTCGGTGGTGCCCCGGATGATCGCCTTGTCGATGCGCTTCTTGATGATCTCGTAGCGGACGTTGTAGGCGCCGTCCACGTCGAAGCGCTTCTCGTCGAAGCGGAAGCGGATCGACAGCGGGGCGTGCTGGATCAGGATCAGGTTGGTGATGTCGAGCATCACCGGCAGCCGGTCCTTGAGCCGCTCCACCCGCAGGGCCACTCCGCAGGCCACCATGAGCTGCCAGAGGCGGAGGTTCTTCAGGTAGAGCGGGTCGAAGACGCCGTCCTCCCGGAGCGCGCCGCCCACGTAGATCGTGTAGTCGACTCCGTCGGTCTTCTGCTTCTCGAAGTAGTGCGGGAACATGCCCTGGGCGGCCTGCTCCTCGAGGTCGATGTAGGCGGAGACCGCCTCGTTGATGGCGGTCACGCTCTCGTCGAACTCCTTGCGGCGCGCGTAGACCAGGCCGATGGCGGGGTCCACCGCGGTGCGGTAGGCGTCGATGCGCTCGCGCACCGTGTCCCCGAAGGTCTGCAGGTGGTCGAAGAGCGGCTCCACGTCCGCCTTCAGGAAGTTCATCACCCCCAGCTCGTCGCCCGAGCGCAGGGTGACCTCGATCTCGGCCACGTGCGCGTCGATGCGGTGGGTGAGCTGGTCCAGGATCGGCAGGGCCCGCGCGTCGTGCGCGGCGCGCAGCACCTCGCGGGCGAGGCCGAGCTGCTTCAGCAGATCGGCCTGGATGGCCCACGCCCGATGGGTGGACGAGCCGCGGATGTCCGACACCGCGAAGAGCGGGTGCACGTCCCGGAACACGATGGGGTCCATGTCGCGGCCCCCCTGCTCGGCGCTGCCCGGGTGCTCCATGGCCTGCAGCACGGTCTTGCGGAAGCGCCACTCCACCACCGGATGGATGGCGGTGAACTGCTCCTTGATGAACGACTCCACCCGCGAGTGCAGCTCGTCCACGCTGCGCTTCACCGCCACCGAGAAGAGGGGCAGCACCTCCTGCAGCCGGGGCATGCTCAGGGCGTTGAGATCGCCCGGGTGCGGCGAGCCCAGGCTCAGCATGCCGATCAGCTCGCGCTGGTAGAGCAGGGGGGCGACCACGATGCTCCGGATGCCCTTCTGCAGCAGCGCCTCCTCCTTCGGGGAGCGCGTGGGCATCGTGGCGAAGTCCTCCACGAAGATCGGCTCCCGTCGGCGGATGGCGTGCTCGAACACCGAGCCGTGGTAGTCGACGGTCTTGGCGTGCACCGACCCCGCGAAGATGCAGCCGTTGGCCTGTTGCAGGTGGTGACCCGAGTTCAGCATCAGGATCCGCTCGCCCTCGAGCGCGGCGAGGCTCAGCTTGATGTCGGGCCGGCGGAACAGGGCGCGGAGCTTGGCCTGCAGCTTCTCGAACCGGGCGTTGGAGACGATCGACTCCTTGTCGATGAGGTCGCGCTTGATCGAGGAGAGGACCTCCTGGTCCGTCACGTCCGCTGCCTTCACCACCGTGAAGCCGGAGAAGCGCACGCTGCCGGGCGGGATCAGGGCCGCGAGGCCCTTCAGGTCGAGGCCCTGGGAGGTCAGGCGCTGCCGGGCCTCGTCGGTCAGGGGCGGGATCGACTGAAGGCGGTCCACGTCCACGAAGCGGCCGTCGAACTGGATCTTGAAGTGTCGCTCGAGCCCGGTCGTCGGCTCGGGCGCGCTCAGGATCAGCGGGTAGTCCACGGGGAACTCGATGCCGTAGAGCCGCTCCAGCGCCAGCGCGTACGCGTTGACGAGCCGGAAGTCCTTCAGCCCCTGCATGTCGAGGTTCAGGGTGCCGTAGAGCACGCCGTCGGGGCCCATGATGTTCTCGAAGTCGCGCGTGCTGTACACCGAGCGCAGTGTGAACGGGATCAGGGCGCCCATGTACGCCTTCTGCAGGAAGGCGGGCGCGAACACCGCGCTCATCAGCGCGTCCACCAGCTGGCCGTGCTCGTCGAGCAGGGTGATGTCGTCGATGAAGCCGGTCAGGGCCGGGACCGCCTGCACGCGGGCCAGCAGGTTCCGCGCGTACTCGCCGCGGACCGAGCTCTCCTTCGCCTGGCCCTCCCAGAACTTGATGAGGAGATCGAGGCTCAGCCGGCTCTCGAACGGGAAGTCCCTCTGGAGCTCGCCCAGCGACGTCGTCGGATTGCTCATGCTCATCATTTTACTCCCGCGGGGTACTCCTCCCGCCTAGCTCGCGGTCGCGGGCAGCCCCGCGGGGGCGGGGGTCGTCCGCGGCGTCCGGCTCACCGGCGCCTCCTTGATGGCCAGGGCCAGCGGCACGGCCAGGAACGCCATCAGCGCCGCGGAGATGAAGGCCCAGGAGTAGGAGCCGGTCGACTGGAAGATCCATCCGCCGGCCGCCGCCCCGAGGGCGGCCCCGACCTGGTGGGCGAAGAAGATCCAGCCCGACAGCGACCCCACCGAATAGCGGCCGAAGATGTTCGCGGTGAGCGTCGTGGTGGGCGGGACGGTGGAGATGTAGTTGAGGCCGAAGATCGCCGCGAAGATGTGCAGCGACGGCACGTTCCAGACGTACAGCAGGAACAGGAGGGACAATCCGCGCACGCCGTAGTAGAAGGCGAGCGGGCCCTTGCGGCCGAAGCGATCGCAGATCCAGCCCGAGGCCACCGTGCCCAGGATGTTCATCGCGCCCATCACACCCAGAGCCTGGGCCGCGTGCATCTCCGAGAAGCCGTGCTCGGCCGCGTGCGGGACGAGGTGGGTGAGCACGAGGCCGTTCGAGGTGTAGCCGCACACGAAGAACGTGGTGGCCAGCAGCCAGAAGGCGGGCACCTGCATCGCGTCGAGCACGCTGGTGCGCCCCTCGGGGGCGACCGGAGTGCCCGCGGGGCTGGCCTGCCCGCTGCCGTACGGCCGGAGCCCCTTCTGGCGCGGGTCGTCGCGCACGAAGAGCAGCGTGGTCGGGACCGCGACCACCAGCATCAGCAGGCCCAGCCACAGGAAGGAGTGGCGCCAGCCATGGCGCAGGGTGAGCAGCACCGCGAGTGGAACCACCACCAGCTGCCCCGCCGACATCGCGCCGCCCACCAGCCCCATCACGAGCCCGCGGCGGGCCTCGAACCACCGCGCGGCGAGGGCGGCCCCCGTCGACATCCCGACTCCGCCCGCGCCCAGGCCCATCAGGACCCCCGCGGTGAGGTAGATCTGCCACAGCGCGGTCACCCGCGAGGAGAGCACGGTGCCGACGCTGAGCACGATGGCGGAGAGCAGGATCACCCGCCGCGGCCCCCAGCGGTCGGCGAGCCAGCCCACCACCGGGCCGGCCGCCCCCAGCAGCAGGAGCGAGATCGCGGCGGCGCCCGACAGCGCGGCGCGGTCCCACCCGAAGGTCGTCTCCATGGGCTTGATGAACACGCCGAAGACCGCGCGCAGCCCCGATCCCAGCAGCATGACCACGACCAGGGCGCCCAGGACGATCCAGGCGTAGTGCAACCCGCTCCGCGATCCCTTCACGCACGCCTCCTGGAAGGTGAGCAGCCCGGCCAGCTTACGTCGGCGCCCCTTGGGATGACGAACCACCCCTCGCGGATTCCCGCCCGGCGCTCGGCGGCCCGCGCCGGGCCTCCCGCCGGGGGGGTAGGGTGGCCGGGGAGGCAGGCCGATGGCGACCCGGCGCGTGCTGGTGGTGGACGACGACGCGAAGTGCGGAAAGCCCTGACCTGATCCTGCTCGATCTCCACATGCCCCGCATGAGCGGCCTCACGCTGCTCGAGCACATCCGCGACGTGGAGACGCGCGAGCCGATCATCGTGGTCTCCGCGCCGAGGACAGCAAGGTCGCGGCGGAGGCGCTGCGGCACGGCGCGGGCGCCTACCTGCTGGAGCCGTTCGATCCGCGCCACGTGGAGACGCTCGTCGCCACGTTCTTCGACTCCGCGAAGCGCCGCGAGAGCAAGCCGAACGCGTCCCGCTGAATACGCGCGGGCCCGCGCACCTTCTGCGCGCGCAAGGTGACAAATCCGTGTCGACGCCGGGCCGACGTCCGCCCCGTCGGACGGCCAACAGCGCGCAGCTGGCGGGCTCGCCAATTCCCGCGAATTTTCGCGGGACCATGGAAGCGCCGCGGGCTGGCCCGGAGCTTGCTCCGTCAGCGCCGTGGTATGGCAAACAAACGGGTGCTCGTGGTGGACGACCAGACGCCGGTGCGCGAGCTGGTCGCGGCGGTGCTCGGCGCAGATGGCCACGCGGTGGAGACGGCCCGCGACGGCGCCGACGCGCTGCGGCTTCTGGACGGACATCCCGGCTTCGACCTGATCGTGAGCGATCTCAAGATGCCCGGCCTCGACGGGCCGAGCCTCTATCTCGAGCTGACCCGCCGCTGGCCGGACACCCGGCCACACCTGCTGTTCATCTCGGGCTTCGTGGAGTCGCCCGAGTACGCGGGTTTCCTGCAGGGGACCCGCGCGCAGGTGCTGCTCAAGCCCTTCGCGGTGGACGATCTCTCCCGCGCGGTGACCGCGATCCTGGCCGGCGCCTGAGGCGCCGGCCAGCCCCGCCTCTAGGCCTTCCGGAAGACGATGCGGTCGCCCTCCGCGTCCGCGACCACCGTGTCGCCCTCGGTGAAGGTGCCGTTGAGCAGCTCCAGCGCGAGCGGATCCTGGATCATCCGCTGGATGGTCCGCTTCAGCGGCCGCGCCCCGTACACCGGGTCGTAGCCCTCCCGGGCCAGCAGCTCCCGGGCCTTGGTGGTGAGGTCGAGCGTGATGCGCCGGTCGGCCAGGCGCTTCACCAGGTGCCGGGCCTGGATCTCCACGATCGAGGCGATCTCCTCCCGCCCCAGGGGCTGGAAGATCACCGTCTCGTCGATGCGGTTCAGGAACTCCGGCCGCAGCGTCTGCCTGAGCAGGTCCAGGATCAGCCCGCGCACCCGCGCCGGGTCCTTCTCCTCGCGGAAGAACTGGCTGCCCAGGTTCGAGGTCATGATGACGACCGTGTTGCGGAAGTCGACCGTGCGCCCCTGACCGTCGGTGAGACGGCCGTCGTCCAGCAGCTGGAGCAGCACGTTGAACACGTCGCCGTGCGCCTTCTCGATCTCGTCGAAGAGGATCACCGAGTAGGGCCGCCGCCGCACCGCCTCGGTGAGCTGGCCGCCCTCGTCGTAGCCGACGTAGCCGGGCGGCGCGCCGATCAGCCGGGCCACGGTGTGCTTCTCCATGTACTCCGACATGTCGATGCGGATCATGGCCCGCTCGTCGTCGAACAGGAACTCGGCGAGCGCCCGCGCCAGCTCCGTCTTGCCCACCCCGGTCGGGCCCAGGAACAGGAACGAGCCGATCGGGCGGTTGGGGTCCGACAGCCCGGAGCGGGCCCGGCGCACCGCGTTCGAGACGGCCACGATGGCCTCGCGCTGGCCGACGACCCGTTCGGCCAGCCGCTCCTCCATCTTCACCAGCTTCTGGACCTCGGCCTCGAGCAGGCGGGTCACCGGGATGCCGGTCCACTTGGCCACCGTCTCGGCCACGTCCTCCTCGTCGACCTCCTCCTTGAGCATGCGGCCGCTCTTCTGCATCTCGTGCAGCCGCGCGTTCTCCTCCTCGAGGCGCTTGTCGATGGTCATGAGGGTCCCGTAGCGCAGCTCGGCCGCCTTCTGGAGGTCGCCGCGGCGCTCCGCGTCCGCCATCGCGGCGCGGGCCGCCTCGCCCTCCTCCTTGATCTTGCCGATGGCGGTGATGGCGGCCTTCTCGGCCTGCCACTGACTCTGGAGCTGGGAGGACTTCTCGCGCAGCTCGGCCAGCTCGGTGTCGAGGCGGGCCAGGCGCTCGCGCGAGACGTCGTCGGACTCGCGGGCCACCGACACCCGCTCGATCTCGAGCTGCATGATGCGCCGCCGGATCTCGTCGAGCTCGGCGGGCATCGAGTCGATCTCGATGCGCAGGCGCGAGGAGGCCTCGTCGATCAGGTCGATGGCCTTGTCGGGCAGGAAGCGGTCCGCGATGTAGCGGTGCGAGAGCACCGCCGCCGCCACCAGGGCCGCGTCCTTGATCTTGACCTTGTGGTGGACCTCGTACTTCTCCTTGAGCCCGCGGAGGATCGCGATGGTGTCCTCCACCGAGGGCTCGCGCACCAGGACCGGCTGGAAGCGGCGCTCCAGCGCGGCGTCCTTCTCGATGTGCTTGCGGTACTCATCGAGCGTGGTGGCGCCCACGCAACGCAGCTCGCCGCGGGCCAGGGCCGGCTTCAGCATGTTGGCCGCGTCCACCGCGCCCTCCGCCGCGCCCGCCCCCACCAGGGTGTGCAGCTCGTCGATGAAGCAGATGATCTCGCCCGCGGACTCGGTGATCTCGCGCAGCACCGCCTTCAGGCGATCCTCGAACTCGCCGCGGTACTTGGCTCCCGCCACCATGGCCGCGATGTCCACCGCGACCAGGCGCTTGTTCTTGAGCCCCTCCGGCACGTCGCCGGCCACGATGCGCTGCGCGAGCCCTTCGACGATCGCGGTCTTGCCCACGCCGGGCTCGCCGATCAGCACCGGGTTGTTCTTGGTGCGCCGGGAGAGGACCTGGACTACACGACGGATTTCTTCGTCCCGTCCGATGACCGGGTCCAGCTTGCCCTTGCGCGCGAGGTCGGTCAGGTCCTTGGAGTAGCGCTGCAGCGCCTGGTACTTGTCCTCCGGGTTCGGGTCGGTCACCCGCTGGGTGCCCCGCACCTCGACCAGGGACCGATAGATCGCCTCCGGGCTCACGCCGGCGGCGGCGAGCAGGCGCGCGGTCGCGCCGCCCTTCTCCTGGGCGATGGCGATGAGCAGATGCTCGGTCGAGACGTACTCGTCCTTGAGCCGCTCCGCCTCCTCCCACGCCCGGTTGACCACGCCCTCGAAGCGCGCGGAGGCATACTGCCGCCCGCTGCCGCCCCGGACCTTGGGCAGCTTGTCGATCTCGGACTGCACCTGGCGCGCGATTGCCTCCGGCCGGGCCCCCAGCTTGGCGAGCAGCGGCCCCACCACGCCCTCCTGCTGCTGCAGGAGCGCGAGCAGCAGGTGCTCGGGCTCGATCGCCTGGTGGTCGCCCTGATCCGCGAGGGACTGCGCGGCCTGGATCGCTTCCTGGGCCTTGACGGTCAGCTTGTCCAGCCTCATCTCACTTGTTCTCCGCTCTGAGCTTCTTCATCTCCTCGAAGAGCTCTTTTTCTCTCGGGCTCAGCCCGGTTGGAATCGCGATCTGTACCTTCACCAGCTCGTCCCCCGCGCCGCCGCCCTTGAGGTGCGGCATGCCGTAGCCGCGGAGACGAAACACCTTGCCGCTCGACGTCTCGGGCGGGATCTTCATCGACACCTGGCCCTTGAGGGTCGGCACCGAGATCTCGCCGCCGAGGGCCGCCACCGTCACCGGCACCGGCAGGTCCACGTGCAGGTCGTTGCCCTCGCGCTCGAACCGCGGGTCCGGAGCCACCGTCACCCGCAGGTAGAGGTCACCCCGGTCGCGGCGATCGCCGCGCCCGCCGCCCGGCCCGCCCGCGGCGACCCGCACCCGCGAGCCGGTCTCGACGCCGGCCGGGATCTTCACGTCGAGGTTGCGCGTGGCCTTGGCCCAGCCGGTGCCGTGGCAGCGCGGGCAGGGGCGACGGCTCACGTTGCCGGAGCCGCCGCACTGCGAGCAGGGCTCGTCGAGCTCGAGCGCGATCGTCTTGCGCGCGCCGCGGAACGCCTCCTCGAGGGTGAGCTCGATGCCGGCCTCCACGTCGCCGCCCCGCGACGCGCCGAGTCCGGCGCCGAAGCCGCCCAGGTCCCCGAGGTCGCCGTACTCGAACTCGACCCCGGGGCGCGCCTCGCCGCGGCGAAATCCCCCCACGTCACCTCCGAAGATCGTGCGGAAGAAGTCGGAGAAGCCGCCGAGGTCGCCCTCCTGGCTGAAGCGGACGTTGCCCCGTCCCTCGAACGGCGAGCGTCCGCCGCCCGCGGTGGCGCCCGCGCCGGCCTGGGCGTAGCGCTCCCAGTCGGGGCCGAGCGTGTCGTAGCGCTTGCGCTTCTCCGGATCCGAGAGGACCGTGTAGGCCTCGCTGATCTCCTTGAAGCGCTCCGCCGCCCCCTTGTTGACGTCGGGATGGTACTTGCGGGCGAGCTTCCGGTAGGCGGTCTTGATCGCCTTGTCGTCCGCCGAGCGGTCGACCCCGAGGGTCTTGTAATAGTCCTTGAATTCCATATGTTTAGACGACGAAGCGGCGCCGGGCTCGGAAGTCCGCGCCGCTTGAGTCGGCTCGACTGAAGTGTAGCAGACGGCTTCGGGGTTGGCTGGCCAGGGCCGTCTTTTCCGGGGCCAGAGGTGGGTCTACAATGGGCGCGCCCGTGGCCAAGACCTGCACCCTCGCGATCGACGTCGGCGGCACGTTCACCGACATCACGTTCACCGATTCCGCGAGCGGCGCGCTCTGGGTGGCCAAGACCCCGTCGACGCCCGGCGATCTCTCGACCGGCTTCATCACCGCGGTGCGCAAGGTCCTGGCCCTGGCCGGTCGCGCTCCCGGCGACGTGCTGCGCGTGTTCCACGGCACCACCACCGCGACCAACGCGATCCTGGAGGGCAAGACGCCGCCCACCGCGCTGGTGACCACCGCCGGCTTCAAGTACGTGCTGGAGATCGGGCGCCACGACATCCCGCGACACGGCAACCTGTACGGCTGGTCGAAGCCCACGCGC
>Ga0068855_100002609_pt1 | contig 22210 bp, 18 predicted proteins | sample KBSCornC52_FD_66592 | JGI IMG/M metagenome (GOLD analysis project Ga0068855, IMG submission 66592) | Corn rhizosphere microbial communities from Kellogg Biological Station, Michigan, USA - KBS Corn C5-2 | ecosystem: Host-associated > Plants > Roots > Rhizosphere > Soil ...
TACTTAGTAAATTTCCCAAACTGTCTCCTGCTGTGATAATTAAATTCTGTACATGCGCAGCACGGTTTAATTCCACCGTATCTGTAGCAAGGTCTTCAATCAGCAGGCTTGCATATTCTCTCGCACTTTTATGTTCAACGTAATTTTCGCGAATATTCTCTGCAAAAAACCCAAGCGTTACTGCTAGAAATATCATTAAGAATTCAAGAAAATATTCTTTGAAATTTTTCTTCTTATGATGCAGATCGGGATGGTGATGTACTTCCATATTAGTTGATGGTTCATTGATAATAGTTACAGTTGTTTCGGGCTTCATGTCTTGCTGACTTTGTTCTATTTTTTCTTCTCAACTCATTTACCTTTCACCTGGTGCCAGAAATAAGCAGCAGCAAAACCAACAATAATATAGATGAGAATTTTTATCAGCCTTTCTTTTGTATTGCTATTCATCTTTTAAATGATATTCTTTATTGATTAATTGAATGAGTGCAGCGTTATATTGTTTTGAACTGTAAGCAAACGTATCTCATCTACCGAACTTGATTTTCGTTCGGGAAGGTAAAATATCAATTGATATCATCTTCATTATTCTTTTGCAGTTGCGGAATGCCGTGTGGTTTCAAAAGTTTTTGATGTACTTCCATTGTTTGTTTACCTTGTTATTATTTTATATGATATTCATTTCTTAGTATTTCAAGTAATGCATGATTAGATTTTACATATTGGTTGTATAGTATCAGGCGAAATCCCCTGATAATAACCAGGTATTCAGAAGCTATATTAGCAGCTTCCTGCCGGTTAAATTGTGCAACATTTATGATCCCAGGTTTTTTTATCGTCGATAAATCCAGCTTTTTATACCAACTTTCTATATATGGATTATTCAGTTTTTGTTGTGCCATCGCTGCTAATGCTTCAAACCACTTGTAGTCATAATGAGCAATAAGAAATAAATGCATTTTTGATTCCCTGAAGGCCTCTTCTTCATCGTTCCCTTTTCTCAGGTTAGCAATATCAACGCTGATGTTACCGATTTCTGCCTGCAGCCGGCTACTTCTGAAATAGCGCAATGCTCCGGAATTGGTAAGCTGATTCAGAACCCCGTCTTTTGGCTGAAATACTATCGTTAGGGTGCTGACAAAAGTTGAAGTAAAAGCGGGATAGAAGTTTGGAGAAAGATTTACCAGGTTACTGTCCTGAACATACTGTACAAAATATTTTATAAAATCTTCTTTTTCAAGCCTTCCCAATATTTTTTGATGAATAGTAACTGAGTCTGAATAAATTTCTTTGTATAAGTTTTTCGCTAATTCCTTTGCCTGTGAATTTTCAGAAATTTTTTCACGAAGTGTTTCTGCAAAAAAGCCAAGCGTAACCGCCAGGAAGATCATTAAGAATTCCAAAAAATATTCCCTGAAACCTTTCTTTTCTATGTGTGGATGATGATGTACTTCCATTTTTTCAGTTTGCAATTTTGAATTTTCGGATGGTTATACTCGAGGTTGTTATGATTCGACCCACCCTTTTCAGTGGAATTTTGTTTTGATCAATTGTTTCTTTTCTGGTTAGCATGTTATGGTAAACTTGCAGTCGTAAAGTAATTTTTATACGGCTCATCTCTTTAATAATTCTTAAAAGATGCGTAAACAAAAACCCATGAAGCCACCATCTGGCTTCAAAAGCTTTTAATAAAAATAAAATTCATAGAAGGTTAACCCGGTACAATTTGCATGAAATCCGAAATTGTATCGACATTATTCAGGGGGACGGAAAAGATCTGAATACTGAAAGCTAAACAAAATATTTTATTCGCATTGAAAATATTCAGGAGAGGAGGATTCAGCAGCTTCGAGGCTCTTAAGGTTGGCAAGCATGGGAGTAATAGTGAATGGTAATATTTTTTCATAATTATTTTTAATCGGTATTAAGAATTAATTCTCTCCATTCCCCTTTCCGTACTGTCCATGTTATCTCTACCTAATCTGAATCATTTGTCTGGACCATTTCAGGATTTACCCATTTGCACGCTTTTTCTTCTTATCAACAGGTTATTGAATAATAAACTCGCTCCCTTCGCCTTCCTTAATCTCGACTTTTATTTCCCCGCCATGCGCTTTTATAATATCATAACTTAATGATAATCCAAGGCCTGTTCCACTACCGTTGGTTTTGTAATGAAGAATGGTTTGAACTATTTTTCTGCAGCCAGCCTGGCCAGCTTTTTGTTTTTTGTTTACGGCACTGCCGGTTCCTCTCAGCATAGGCGTAAAAAGCATTATTAAATATGTTTACAGAGTTGCATTATTCAGCTTCTTTAAGTAATTGATTTTTAGTTATTAACCAACGTGGTTCAAATCCCTTACTCCCTCCTTTTGTCAATCTTTTTAGATTAAAAAGCTAAAGAAAGCTTTCAAAATCAAGTGATTGTGGGCTTTTTTATTTTTAAGTTTACAACATTTATCTGATTTTATTGCTATTTTCAGCGTCATTTGGCGGAGTCTTTTTATGAAAAGTTTAAGTTCGATCATTCTTTAATTTTTTGCATTTATCTTTTCAAAATCAAATTTCAGGCTGTAAAAAAATAAAGATTTGAAAGAAGGACTTTAGTCAAAAATTGTTTAAACATTAAGCTCAAATTATTTAATTATTGATGCCTCGTATTGCAATAATAGGTTCTGGTTTTTCTGGCCTAAGTGCCGCTTGTTATCTGTCAAAAGAAGGATACAATGTGAATGTGTTTGAGAAAAATAATGCTTTTGGTGGAAGAGCACGACAATTGAAAACAGGTAATGGATATGTTTTCGATATGGGGCCAAGCTGGTATTGGATGCCGGATGTATTTGAAAATTTTTTTAATGATTTTGATTATTCAGTTTCCGACTTTTACAACCTGAAATTATTAGATCCTTCTTTTGAAATCGTTTTTTCTGATCAAAAGATTATGGTTCCTTCCTGTTATGAAAATCTGCGCCAATTGTTTGAATCTATTGAACATGGAAGTTCAAAAAAACTGGATAAGTTTATGCAGGATGCCAAATTCAAATACGATATAGGAATGAAAAAGATGGCATATAAACCTGGTTTATCTCTTTCCGAAGTTATTGATCAGGATCTTATAAGTGCGGCCTTAAAGTTACAAATATTTTCTTCTTTCAGCAAGCATGTCAGAAAATATTTTTCGCATCCGCATTTAATTGCTTTAATGGAATTTCCCGTTCTTTTTTTGGGCGCAATGCCCGATGAAACGCCAGCCTTATACAGTTTGATGAATTATGCCGGTTTGAAACTGGGCACCTGGTATCCGCAAGGGGGCTTTGGAAAAGTGATTAATGCTATGACTCGATTAGCGGAAAAGCAGGGTGCAAAATTTTATTTGAATTCGCCGGTTGAAAAGATTATTGTTGATGAAAAAAGGGCAATCGGTGTTGTTGTAAAAGGAAAAGAAATAAAGTATGATGCCGTGATCGCTTCAGCGGATTATCATCACGTAGAAATGGATTTATTAGAATCAGCTAACAGAAATTATGATGAACAATATTGGAAGAAAAAAACATTAGCGCCTTCCTGCCTGATCTTTTATGTCGGGTTAAACAAAAAAATTAAATCTATTCAACATCATACTTTGTTTTTCGAAGAAGATCTTCAACAGCATTCTAAAGAAATCTATAAGAACCCCCAATGGCCGACCAGGCCTTTATTTTATGTTTGTTGTCCTTCTCAAACTGACGGTAGTGTTGCGCCTTTGGGGCATGAAAATCTGTTTCTTCTGATGCCTATTGCACCTGATTTAGAAGATACACAACAGCAGAGAGAAAATTATTTTTCAATCATGATGAAGCGATTTGAGAAACACATTGGCCAGAGTATTTTAGAAAATATTGATTTCAAAAAAAGTTATTGTGTCAATGATTTTAAATTCGATTATCATTCATTCAAAGGGAATGCCTACGGACTTGCCAACACATTAAAACAGACGGCCAATCTAAAACCTAAAATGAAGAATAAAAAGATCGGCAATCTTTTTTATTCAGGGCAGTTTACAGTTCCGGGACCAGGAGTTCCGCCCTCATTGATCTCGGGAAAAATGGCAGCTGAACAATTGCGTAAATATTTTAAAAATAAAAAAGCATGAAAAAAATCTTTGATAATCTGTCCCTTCAGATTAGTAAAAAGACTACCGAAACTTACAGTACCAGCTTTTCTTTGGGTATTTATCTTTTGAATAAAAGAATGCGAAATCCAATCTATTCTATTTATGGTTTTGTTCGTCTTGCTGATGAAATTGTTGACAGCTTTGACGCATATGATCAGCAATATCTTCTAAAAAGATTTAAGGAAGAAACTTATAAGTCAATTGAAAATAAAATTTCTCTCAATCCGATTTTGAATTCATTTCAACAGGCAGTGCATCAATATCAAATTGATCCGAATCTTATCGAAGCATTTTTAAAGAGCATGGAAATGGATTTGGAAAAGGTTCAATATACGAAGGAGAGATTTGGACATTATATTTTTGGATCTGCGGAAGCAGTAGGCTTAATGTGCCTTTATGTTTTTACAGAAGGTAATACAGAAATGTTTGAAGAATTAAAGCCTTTCGCTATGAAGCTGGGGGCGGCTTTTCAGAAAATAAATTTTTTAAGAGACATGAAAGATGATTATCAAATTCTCGGTAGAATTTATTTTCCAAATGTTAATATAAACCACTTTAGTGCGGGTGTAAAAGCGCAAATTGAAGCAGATATTGAAAATGATTTCATAACCGCATTTACCGGAATTCAAAAACTTCCTTCATCTTCAAAAGGTGGAGTTTATCTTGCTTACGTTTATTACAAATCTTTATTTAATAAAATAAAGAGAACACCTGCCCACCGGATCATGAATGAAAGAGTAAGAATTAATAATAGTAAAAAATTAAGCCTGATGCTAAACAGTTTTATTATTCATAAAATGAATTGGGTATGAAAAAGGTTGACGAAAAACAATTGTTGTCAGACTTATAAATATTGAAAGAAAATGAAAACTTTTATTGATATTTTTTTTCTGATTGCAGCTTTTGTTGGCATGGAAGGAGTTGCATGGCTGGCCCATAAGTATATTATGCATGGATGGCTCTGGAGCTTACATAAAGATCATCACCGAAAAGAATCAGAAGGCTTTTTGGAACACAATGATTTTTTCTTTTTTCTTTTCGCGCTTCCGGGAATTGCAGCTTTATTCTTTGGAAGGTTACATCATTATAATTTTCTTTTCTGGATCGGCCTTGGTATTACTTTATACGGCATCTGTTATTTCTTGATCCATGATATTTTTATTCATCAAAGATTTAAATTGTTTCGCAAATCCAACAACAAATATTGCAATGCTATACGAAGAGCACATAAAATGCATCATAAGCATTTGACGAAAGAAGATGGCGAATGTTTTGGAATGCTTTGGGTTCCGTTTAAATATTTCAAAAAAATGAAAACCAATAAAACATGAAATCGCTTTATTTATTGGTTGACTTTTTCACCGTCATTATTCCTTTAATATTTTCTTTTCATTCAAAGATTCAGTTTTATAAAACCTGGAAATCTTTTTTTCCTGCGGCAATAATTGTTGCTATTGTTTTCATTATCTGGGATTCAATTTTTACACAGATAGGAGTATGGGATTTTAATCCTCGTTATGTAACAGGAATTTATTTTTTGAATTTGCCTGCAGAAGAAATTTTATTTTTTATCTGCATTCCTTACTCCTGTGTATTCACATTTTATTGTTTGAGCAGGTTTTACAACCTTTCCTGGAAGGCAAAAGCAGAAAACATTTTCTGTCTTTTTCTTTCAGCAATTTTATTGATTACCGGCTTGTTATTTATTGATAAAATTTATACATCCGTTACTTTTATCAGCACCTCTTTTGTTTGCCTTTATTTTAAATTTGTTGTAAAAATTAATTGGTTTGGAAAAGCAATAAGCGTTTATGGCCTTCTGCTAGTACCTTTTTTAATTGTGAATGGAATCCTTACTGGCACAGGATTAGAAGAAGCAGTGGTACGATATAATAATTTCGAAAATTTAAATTTACGATTGCTAACTATTCCTGTAGAGGATATTTTTTATGGATTTGAAATGTTTCTCTTGAATCTGTATTTATATAAATTGTTCGAATCGTTCCTTTCGAAAAACGAGTTAGAAATAATCGCATCAAAAAAAAGAAATTAAACTTTCGTTATTTCTTCATTTGCTACTCCAACACTTTTTCCATCTGCATACTTCTTGAGCCTTTGATTAATAGTTGCGCTTTTTCTAAACTTTGATCTTTTAGCCAGGCTCTTGCCTGCTCAGCGTTTTCGAAGTTGATGTAATCGTTTTTTATTTCATTAAAATTTTTTCCAACTAAAATAACTGCATTCCACTTGTGTTGATCAATCAGGGAAATAATCGCATCGTGTTCTTTTTTACTTTCACTTCCCAGTTCCATCATCGCGCCGAGCAATAAAATTTTTTTGTCACCTTTCATCTTTGCAAAATTTTCTATTGCCGCCTTCATACTTTCAGGATTAGCATTATATGCATCTAGAATAATTGAATTGGAATCTTTTTGAATCAGTTGTGAACGGCTATTCGATGGTTGATAATTTTCAATCGCGAGTTTAATTTTTTCGCCTTCAATTTTAAAATATTTTCCAACACATACAGCAGCAAGAATATTTGGTAAATTATAAGCGCCAACTAAGTTTGTTTGAATAGTATACGAATTTTTATCCTCAATTTTCACTTCGATAAAGGGATCGTTCTTTACAATATCACCTTTTGTATTTTGGCTTTTGCTTCCATAAAAGATTGTATTAATTATTGGTTTACTGAGGTCGTACACTGCCGCATCATCGGTGTTTACAAAAGCAGTTCCGTTGTTTTTTTTGAGATAATCAAACAATTCTCCTTTCCCTTTTTTTACACCTTCTTCACCGCCAAATCCCCCCAGATGTGCTTTTCCAATGTTGGTGATCAACCCATGAGTTGGCTGGGCATATTTACAATAACCTTCAATTTCATGCAAATGATTCGCACCCATTTCTATCACCGCAATTTCTGCATCACGGTTTATTTTTAAAATCGTAAGTGGAATTCCAATGTGATTATTGAGATTACCTTTCGTAGTGTAAGTTTTAAAGGCGGAGGAAAGTACTTCATGTAAAAGTTCTTTTGTTGTAGTCTTTCCATTACTTCCCGTGATGGCAATAAATGGAATTGTAAATTGTTCGCGATGATATTTTGCCAGTAGCTGCAATGTTTCTAAAACATCATTTACTTTAATGATTCTTTCATCCTCAAATCCGACAGGTTCATCTGTTACAACATAAGCAGCACCTATATTTAGGGCTTGCCTGGCGAATTGATTCCCATTAAAATTCGGCCCTTTCAATGCAAAGAAGATATCATCTTTCTCTATCTTTCTTGAATCAGTTTTTATACTATGGAACTGTTGATAAATTTTATAAAGTTCTTCAATATTCATACGACAAATTTATGTTTTCCCTGTTGTCGTTTAAAAATAAATCGCTGTCATTTCTGAAAGTTTTTGATTCTTTTATCAAAATTCTCTTCGGCAAAAAAACATATTTCTTTAACTTGTGAACCATTATCTCAAAACACTACTTTAAAATTTCTGATGAAAAAATTTCTGGCTACTTTTCTCCTGCTGACTGCTGTTCAATTTATCGCTTTTTCTCAAACTCCCGATCTTGCTGCAAAACATTGGGCTGACAGTGTTTTTAAAACATTAAATAATGATCAGCGAATTGCACAATTGATGATCCTTCGGGAAAGTAGTTATACCAAAGATGGACCTGTATATAACGATTCTGCAATCACCGTTGCAATTCAAAAATATAATATCGGTGGAATTTGTCTTTTCCAGGGTACGCCTGTGAAGCAAGCGAATTTTATTAATTATTTTCAAAGCATTTCAAAGACGCCGCTAATGGTTTGCATCGATGCGGAATGGGGACTGGGCATGCGTTTCGATAGTGTTACGCCATTGAATCATCAGATGATGCTGGGCGCTATTCATGACTCTTTATTGGTTTATGAATATGGAAAATTAGTTGGCAGACAATTAAAAAGAATGGGTATCCAGGTGAATTATGCGCCTGTCGTTGATATCAACAATAATCCGAACAATCCTGTGATCAACGACCGTTCTTTTGGAGAAGATAAATACAAGGTGGCGCGGTTTGGAATTGCGTATATGAAAGGACTACAGAATGAAGGCGTACTTGCATGTGCAAAACATTTTCCTGGTCACGGCGATGTAAGTGTGGATTCGCATTTGGATCTACCTGTGATCAATAAATCAATGGCGCAGTTGGATTCTTTAGAATTATATCCATTCAAAAGAATGTTTAATGCAGGCGTTGGAAGCGTAATGATCGCTCATCTTTATATTCCTGCGATAGATACAACAGCCAACACTGCGACTTCTTTATCCAAGAAAAACGTCACAGGTTTATTAAGAGATCAGTTGCAGTTTAAGGGCCTTACTTTTACTGACGCTCTTGGAATGAAGGGTGTTGCGAAATTTTTTCCAAATGGACAGATCGCGGCACAGTCTTTAATTGCAGGAAATGATATGCTTTGTTTGCCGGAAGATATTCCTACCTGTATTGAAAAAATAAAAGCAGCGATCGACAGCAATCAATTAAATTGGAATGATATTTATGAAAAATGTAAAAAGGTTCTTGCTTACAAATACATGCTTGGACTTTCAAATGTTCAATCAATCGACACAAACAATCTTACAAATGATTTGAACACCGGCATTGACAAAATGAAAAAACTGGTTGCAGAAAATGCGATCACTGTTTTGAATAATAGTGATCAGGAATTTTTTCCTTTGACTGATGAAAATAAAAAGATCGCTTATATTGGAATTGGAATTGATAGCGCCAACGCTTTTGCAAACCGGTTAAAAAATGATTTGAAAGCCGATGCATTTTATTTTAATTATAAAGAAGATGCAGGCAGAATTCCGACATTGGTTGAAATGATCAAAAGCCGCTACAACACAGTAGTCATCGGGCTTCATGATTACCGCCGCTATCCTGCAAATAATTTTGGGATTAGCGATTATGCCTTGAATCTGATCAAACAAATTCAACAGAATAATAAAACTATTATTTACGATTTTGGAAATCCTTACGCCCTCAAAAACTTTTGTGATGCAAAAAATTTAGTTGCTTGTTATGAGGATGATTCGATCACACAAAATGCGGCAGCAGATATTCTTGAAGGAAAGATAGTTGCAAAAGGAACTTTGCCTGTTACTGTTTGCGATAATTATAAATATGGAAGCGGATTTATTTCCAAAAGAATTATGCCAGTTGTAACTCCTGATAAGGAAGGAATTAATAGTTTGCAAATGAACAATGTTATTGATTCAATTGCAAACCTGGGTATCATTGAAAAAGCATTTCCGGGTTGCGTGGTTTTAGTGGCGCGGCACGGAAATATTATTTTTGAAAAAGCCTATGGGAATTACAATTATGATACACCGGAACCTGTTTCATTAAACAGCATTTATGATATGGCTTCAGTAACAAAGATTTGCGCAACAACCCTTAGCGTCATGAAATTGTATGATGAGGGCAAACTAAGCCTTGACAAGAGTTTGGGAACCTATCTCAGATGGGTAAGAAAAAGTGATAAGAAAAATCTGAATATAGAAAAGATACTTCTTCATGAGGCCGGTCTTGTTCCTGATGTTGTTTTTTATAAAAAAACGATTGACCCTGTTACTAAAGAACCTTTACCTCAATATTTTCAGCCCGACTCATCAGCAAAATTCGGTGTGAGAGTCGCACAGAATTTGTATTTACGTACCGATTATGCAGACTCTATGAATCAAAGTATCCTAGACAGCAAGCTTATTCCCGGAAATAAATATATTTATAGCGACAATGATTTTATTTTTATGGGAGAGATTGTAAAAGCAATTTCCGGATTAAGGTTAGACAAATATGCTGATCAAAATTTTTATAAGCCGATGGGGCTTACAGCGATTGGATTTAATCCAAGAAATAGGTTTGATACCAATTTGGTTGCGCCAACAGAAGCTGATAATTATTTCCGCTTTCAACATTTGCACGCTGATGTTCATGATGAAGGTAGTGCAATGTTTGGTGGAATTGCAGGACACGCTGGTTTGTTCAGTAATGTTGAAAGTATCGCCGGTATCCTTCAAATGTTTTTGAATGGCGGATCGTTCGATGGTAAACAATATCTCAAGCCTGAAACATTGAAATTATTTACTGCTTATAACTCGAGTATCAGCAGGCGTGGCATCGGTTTTGACAAACCTGAAAAAGATAATTACACTACTACTGAACCGCATCCTTATCCTTCAAGATTCGCATCACCACTTACTTTTGGACATACAGGATATACAGGCACCTGTATTTGGGTAGATCCAAAATATGATTTGATTTATGTATTTTTAAGCAATCGCGTGAATCCGACAAGAAGCACGAATCTATATAAATATAACATAAGAGGAGCGATTGAAGACGCCGTTTATAAAGCTATGATGCCAGCAATCCCGGAAGTGGTGAAGAGAGAAGAATTTGAAAAAGAAATAAAAGAAAAGCAAGTGACGAGAAAATAAAAATATAAGCAGTAAATCAATAAAAATTAAGATACCTAATTAACCAATAAACCAATTCAATCATGCAGTATCCATATCAGATTAAATCTTTGGAACAATACAAAGAAGTTTATAAAAAAAGCGTTGACGATCCTGAAGAATTTTGGGCCGGCATTGCTGAAAATTTTCAATGGCGGAAAAAGTGGCATCAGGTTTTAGAATGGAATTTTACCGGGCCGGATGTAAAATGGTTTATTGGTGCAAAATTAAATATCACAGAAAATTGTTTGGATAGATGGGCTAAAATTCAGCCCGATGTTCCTGCCCTTGTATGGGAAGCGAACGATCCAAATGAAGCAACAAGAACTTTTACTTATAAACAGCTTCTGGAAAGGGTAATTGAATTTGCTAAAGTTTTAAAAGAAAATAATGTCAACAAAGGCGACAGGGTTTGCATCTATATGCCGATGGTTCCTGAGTTGGCAATCGCGATGCTGGCATGCGCACGAATAGGCGCAATTCATAATATTGTATTCGGCGGTTTTTCTGCAAAAAGTATCGCGGATCGAATCGCCGATTCTGAATGCAGTTTTGCTATTACTGCTGACGGCGCTTATCGCGGACAAAAGACAATTCATCTGAAAAAAATTATGGATGAAGCGCTGGAAGGAGAAAATCCTGTAAAAAGGGTGATCGTTTTAAAACGTACCGGAGATGAAGTGAACATGCAGGAAGGTCGTGATGTATGGTGGCATCATGAAATTGAAAAAGTTCAAAATAAAAATTTGCCAGATCCGGTTGAGGAAATGGATTCAGAAGATATGCTTTTTATTTTGTATACTTCCGGATCTACAGGAAAACCAAAAGGCGTGGTTCATACTGTTGGAGGTTATATGGTTTATACGACTTATACTTTCGTAAATGTGTTTCAATATCAACAGGGACAAATGTATTTCTGTACTGCAGATATTGGTTGGATCACCGGGCATAGTTATATCGTCTATGGCCCACTGGCTGCGGGCGCTACCTCATTGATGTTTGAAGGAGTTCCTACTTTTCCTGACGCAGGACGCTATTGGGAAATTGTAGAGAAATATAAGGTAGATATTCTGTATACCGCTCCTACAGCCATTCGCAGCCTGATGGCGTATGGAACTGATCCGGTCAAAAATAAAAATTTAGATTCATTAAAAGTTTTGGGAAGCGTTGGTGAACCAATCAATGTGGAAGCCTGGAACTGGTATAAAGAAAATATTGGTAAAAATAAAACTCCGATTGTAGATACATGGTGGCAAACCGAAACTGCCGGAATTATGATTTCCAATCTCGCCGGCGTTACTCCCGAAAAACCTTGCTTCGCGACACTTCCATTGCCTGGAGTTCAACCGGCTTTAATGGATGAAAAAGGAAATGAATTGGAGGGAAATAATGTATCCGGAAATCTTTGCATTAAATTTCCGTGGCCTTCGATTATCAGAACGACTTACAATGATCATGAACGCTGCCGCAAAAATTATTTTACTGCCTACCCCGGCATGTATTTTACAGGAGATGGATGTTTACGTGATGAAAATGGATATTACCGAATTACCGGAAGGGTGGATGACGTCTTAAATGTAAGCGGGCACAGGATTGGAACAGCGGAAGTTGAAAACGCGATTAATGTGCAGGATTGCGTAATTGAAAGCGCCGTTGTCGGGTTTCCTCATGAAATAAAAGGACAAGGCGTTTATGCGTATGTAATTCTCGATAACAATTTGGCGAATGAAGACGAAGCAAGAAAAATTATAAACGATACCGTTGCCAAAGAGATTGGCTCATTTGCAAAACCCGAAAAAATTCAATTTGTAAACGGACTTCCGAAAACAAGAAGCGGAAAAATCATGCGCCGTATTCTTCGGAAAATTGCCGAAGGAGAAATGGAAAATCTTGGAGATATTACCACATTGCTCGATCCTGGGGTTGTTGAGGAGATAAAACAAAAAAGGTTGTAAATTTTTTCAAATAAAATTGATTCTTAAAAATAGGTCTGGCAAAAACGTTAGACCTGTTTTTTTATTTCCTTTGCACGTATGCACCCGAAAAAGTTGTCCATTAGCGATTTTGATTATTCTTTACCAGAAGAAAAAATCGCGATTTATCCGTTGCCAGAAAGAGATCAATCGAAATTATTAATCTATCAAAATAAAAGGATTTCAGAAGATGTTTATCGAAATATAGCCGATCATTTGCCGACAAATTCTTTGCTCATTTTTAATGATACGAAGGTGATTAAAGCAAGAATTTTATTCCGGAAAAAAACAGGTGCCGTTATTGAGATATTTTGTCTTGAACCTCATGAAAAAATAAATGATTATGCTGTGGTCCTTTCTCAAAAAAGCCCGGCAAAATGGAAATGCATGATCGGTGGAGCCGGAAAATGGAAGGAAAAATTTCTTGAAAAGGAAATTGAAATCGATGGGAATAAAATTATTTTAAAAGCTCAACTGGTAGAAAAATTAAATGATGCGTACGTCGTTGAACTTTCCTGGAACCCTGTCGAATACTCATTTGCAGAGATTATTGATCATGCCGGTGAAACACCGCTTCCGCCTTACATCAAAAGAAAAGCTGAAGAAAGTGATGCCGAAAGATATCAAAGTATTTATTCGCATTATGAAGGGTCAGTGGCCGCGCCAACAGCTGGATTGCATTTTTCCGAAGAAATTTTTTCTTCCCTAAAGAAAAAAGATATTGATACTGGTTTTGTTACACTTCATGTGGGTGCCGGGACTTTCAAACCGGTAAAATCATCGAATATGGAAGGTCATGAAATGCATGCGGAATGGATTGATATTTCCACCAATTTTTTGCAACAATTAATTGACAATATTTATCAGGGTGTTTTTTGTGTTGGGACTACTTCTGTACGAACTGTTGAAAGCCTTTATTGGATGGGATTAAAAACATATTTAAACCCTGACATCAACTTTGCTGATTTAAAAATCAGCCAATGGCAGGTGTATGAAGATCCACTAAAAAATAAAGTTTGCAGTTCGAAAATAGCTTTGCAATCTCTTTTAAATTATCTTCAGAAGAGAAAAAAACAAAGGCTCTTTATTCAAACCCAAATCATTATTGCGCCGGGATATCCTTATAAAATTACCAATGGAATTGTTACCAATTTTCATCAGCCAAAATCAACGTTATTATTATTAGTTGCCGCAATGATTGGCGATGATTGGAAAAGGATTTATGATTATGCACTTGAGCATCAATTCAGATTTTTGAGCTACGGAGATGGTTGTTTGATCTTTAAGAATTAAGTTTCAGCTATGTTTTGAAAGTAGAAATTGCAAAAACTAATTTTGCATCACCGCATTCACAAATATTTCTTCTCTATTTCTTCAAAGAATGCATCAGATAATTTGGAAAACTGTTCTTCATTTATCTTGATGCTCTCACCAGGTTTTAATTTCAGAATTGAATTACCGGGATCGCGTTTAATGGATTTATCTGACAGCAAGATATTTTTATTGGTGATCATTGAATTCGCGAGAATCCGCACTTCATTCAATGGATTTTCCTCTTTCCCTTCTTTATCCCTTAACCTGTGCACAAAAAGTGCATCAAGCAAAATGACGAGGTTATTGAAGAATTCTGCTTCAAAATAATCAATAGCAATGTAAAGTGATGGTTCGTTTTTGCCTTCTTTATTTTTGCATTCAGCTATGAGTTTTTTGTAGACATCCAGTTGTGCACGCATTTTTGTTTTGCAATCGTCTATATATTCCTTTTGATATTTACTTACGGCCAGCATCTGATTTTCTGATTCAATGGTCAGCCTTAAAATTAAAACAGATTTCGTTTTGAAGGGGAGTTTTTAATAATTAATAAACTACAGAAAAATACCCTTCGGTTAAAGAGGCGTTTTTAGATCCGGCCAGTTCATTTGCCTTAAAATTGAAATTGCCCCTGATTTTTTTGCTGGTAGTGTTATGCTCCAGGATCGTAAGTGTCCCTGAGTTGGCTATCAGATAGGAAGAACCTATATTATATTGTGCTATATAATCAAGACCTGAAGAACTAAAGTTGTAAGTTCCCGGAGTAATATTGGCAGGAAAGGAGAGGCTTACTGTTTGAGAAAGATCTGTATTGCTGCCGGTAATAACGATTGTATTTGAAACAGGTAATGCATTTACAGCGGTTACTGCAAATTGAGTTCCATCGGTTTTTACCATAAAAGTATCTGCGCTATTGCTGATAGGAAGGATAGTGGTTTGATAAGGAATATTGGTAAAAACGCCTTTCGTAATATGTTTTTCACTGGCATCCATTTGACGGTAAACCTTCATACTGAAATTGCCGGTCATCGTTTTTGCCAAGGTATCAATTTCGGTAATGCTGAGTGTTCCATCTGATTCTTCAGCAGTGATTCCCTGGTTGGTAGTATAGGCATAGTCGTTGCCTTTAGAATAACCGCCAACGTTTGAAGTGCTGTTGCGTTCAAGAGAATAAACATGTACTCCTGAATCGGCCACTCTTAAAACAATTTGCTCTCCATCGGTTGAAATGCCTACAATGCCTATTACGCCGGAAGCTTTTGTAGCTCCTGATTCTTTTTGCGCAACAAATTGCGCTCCATCAACGGTAGCAGTGAAAGAGGCTGGGCCATTTAACGCTGCATCTGGATTTTCTACACTATATTCTTTTGTACAGCCAGAAAAGGTCAAACAAATGACAGCTGTAAAAACTGTTGCAATGATTTTCATCATAAAGTTTTTATCATTTATAATTCGTGTTTGTCCATGATCAGCAGCTGTAAACAGAATAGCTTCTCAAATATATAAATAATATTATTAAAAAAACAAATTATTAGAAAATGGCTGATTAGCGAAAGGCTGATGTAGTAAAGATTTCAGATCATTTTTATTGGTTTTTTTTGTTGATTTTCAATTTGCCAGACAACACCGCAGTTCCAAACCCCAGGATCGCAATTAATGTAAATGACCAACGCAGGCTAATTGCCTGTGCTATGAGACCAATAAGTGGTGGACCTATTAAAAAACCAAGGAAACCGATGGTGGAAACAGACGCTAATGCAGTACTGGCCGACATTATAGTAGATTTTCCGGCAAGCCCGTAAACAATGGGAACTACAGAAGAAACGCCAAAGCCAACGAGAAAGAACCCGGCAGTGGCTGTGCTCAAATAAGGAAAAATAACTGCCAGAAGCAAGCCAAGACTGATTACGCTTCCGCTTATTTGAAGCATACGCTGAACCCCGGATTTTGTTACCAGCCAGTCACCGATAAATCTTCCTAAAGCCATTGTGCTGGTAAAAGCTACATAACCAAGTGTAATCAAAGAAGCCGGTGCATGTACAATTTTTTTGAAATAAATACCGCTCCAATCAGACATTGCACCTTCACATAGTAAACAACAAAAAGCGATTAGTCCCAGGAGTAAAAGTTTCCTGTCAGGTTTTATAAAGATCTTTTGAGTTTGTCTTTTTCCGGTATCATGAGGAAGGGTAAATTTGTAGGCAATCAGCACCAGTAAAATGCATACGCTGCAAACAATTGTAAAATGAATAAGTGGCGGATACCCTCTTGACACAAAGAAAGTCCCGGTGACTGCACCGGTAAAACCTGCAAGGCTCCAAAGTCCATGAAAAGAGGCCATTACTGATCTTCGATAAAGTATTTCAATACCTACTGCCTGCGTATTCATGGAAATATTGATCAGATTTCCTGTCAGGCCAAAAGAAAACAAGGAAAGTACCAGCTGAATTACAGTGGTTGACGAAGCCAGCAACAAAAGGATCATTGGATAGCAAATGGCTCCGGTTATTAACATTGGCCTGCTTCCATACTTTGACACAAGCCATCCTGAAATGGGAAGGCTGACCATTAAGCCACCAGGTAGCGCGAAAAGTACACCTCCTAAACCAGCATCGCTTAAATGCAACTTAGCCTGGATAGCCGGAATGCGGCTTGCCCATGTTGAAAATGTAAGTCCGGCGATAAAGAAAAATACACTTGTGGCAATCCTGTATTTACGAAAGAGAATGATTTTCTTTTTAGGCGCTTCCTTCAAGTGGATGATTTAGCGCAAAAGTAGGATTATTTATGAGTGGGAACTGAGACATCAAATTTCTGCATTTGATAAAAAATCCCTTTTCCTAATATGAAACGATTAATTTTACAGGCCGGTTTTTTGAAGATGTCCATGATTTATTTTGACCATCATAAAAGTGACCGGCATAGAAACTGGATTAACTATTGATTATGAAGCAGGAATTTTTAAAAGATCTTTTTTTAAAACAACAGCAAAGAGAGCAGGTTCCTTCTAATGAAGTGATCTCGGACTGGGCTTCCCGTCTGATTTGTATTTTATATCCTGAACATTCCAAATGCAGCTATCCGACGCGGGAATCAATTGATGATGAGTTGATGAAGTTGCGACAGGAACTGATTCGCATGATGGATGCTACAAGAGCTTGCTTCGATTGTGATCACGTTGCTGTCAGTGCTGCTTTTTTTGAACAACTGCCTGAATTGTATCGCGTTCTCAATACCGATATTGATGCGATCCATCAGGGCGATCCGGCGGCAACCTCTGAGTTTGAAGTGATCCGTGCTTATCCTGGTTTTTATGCGCTCTGTTTTTTCCGCATTGCTCACTTGTTACATCATCTTGATGTAGCACTTTTGCCACGCATTCTTACAGAGTTTGCACACAGCAAAACCGGGATCGATATCCATCCGGCCGCAAAGATCGGCGAGTATTTTATGATTGATCATGGGACAGGAGTGGTAATTGGTGAAACAACTATTATTGGAAATCATGTAAAAATTTACCAGGGCGTTACTTTGGGTGGATTGAGCATCAATAAGAGTATGGCTCGCCAGAAACGGCATCCAACAATTGAAGATAATGTGGTCATTTATTCCGGCGCAACTATTCTTGGTGGTGATACGCTGGTAGGCGAGGGTTCAGTAATTGGGGGAAATGTATGGCTTACTCAATCTGTTCCGCCTGGGTCATTGGTTTTTCAAAATCCACAGATAACAATTGTAGAAAATAAATTCATCAATAATAATGTATAGATAATGGCCACTATTTTAGATACGATAGGTAATACTCCAATGGTTGAGTTGCAGGCAATGAACCCTAATCCGGCAGTAAAAATATACGCAAAACTGGAAGGAAATAATCCTGGTGGCAGCGTGAAAGACAGGCCTGCGCTGAACATGATCAGGAGTGCGATGGAGCGTGGAGATATTAAAAGCGACACAAAAATAGTAGAAGCCACCAGCGGAAATACCGGAATTGCGCTGGCTTTGATGGCCAGTATTTTTAACCTCGATCTCGAACTGGTGATGCCTGTTTCTTCTACCCGCGAAAGGGTGCTGACAATGGAGGCCTATGGAGCAAAAGTTACTTTACTTGAAACAATGGAAGGTAGCCGTGATTATGCGGAAGAAAAGGGTGCAAATGGAGATTATTATTTGCTCAACCAGTTTGCTAATCCTGATAACCCGGCTGCACATTATAAAACTACCGGTCCTGAAATTTGGAGAGATTCTGACTCAAAGATCACTCATTTTGTAAGTGCTATGGGAACCACGGGCACCATCATGGGTTGTTCAACCTTTTTAAAAGAACAAGACCCCTCCATACAAATTGTAGGTTGCCAGCCTACAGAAGATTCCTCAATTCCGGGCATTCGCCGGTGGCCAAAAGAATACGTCCCTAAAATATTTGATCCAAAGAAAGTAGATCGTGTAATGGATATAACTCAGCAGGAAGCAGAAGAAACCTGCCGGCAACTTGCGAAACTGGAAGGGATTTTTGCCGGCGTAAGTAGTGGTGGCGCTGCTGCTGCAGCTTTGCGCTTGTCCAAAGAAATAAAAGAAGGTGTGATCGTATTTATTGTTTGCGACAGAGGAGACCGGTATTTGAGCAGTGATTTATTTAATCGATAATGAGAAATTGACAATAATGTTATTTTCCGGCAGGGATACTTCAAAATTTTGAAAGCAAAAAGAGAATACCCGTTACTTGTCACAGATATTAAAGTAATCCATCCCATAATTGAAAATTCCCGTTTATCATTAATCATAAATTCACCTTCGCTAAAAAATTAAATTTACGGAGCAGTATCCTTTAAGCCCCAAATATTTTGTTTTTGCTCATTACGTAAAATTGATTTTTATGCAAAAAATTATCAATCAAAAAAAGGCGGTACAGGCGGAATTATTAACCCAGTTAATAAGGGCGAAAAATATGATGGAAGAAGATTTGTCAAGAAAAGTTAATATTGCTGCACTTGCTAAAGAGGCAACTTTATCAAAGTTTTATTTTCTCAGATGTTTTAAAAATGCTTTTGGTTTATCGCCCCATCAATATATATTGAACAAAAGGCTTGAAAGATCAATGGAACTTCTAAATGAAGGAAAATGGATGGTAACTGATATTGCCTATCTCGTAGGGTTTAACGACATTTATTCTTTTAGTAAATCATTTAAAAAACATTTCAATGCCTGCCCTTCACAGTTTTCGGTTAGTGCTATGATAATGTTCCCTTGCATAATTTTTTGTTGATTCGGCTCATAAGAGTTCGAAAGAAAAAATTGATTTTTTCTTTTGTAATTCCTTTGATTCTACCACTTTTTTCAGCTGGTTTTTTAACCATTTTCCATTCATCTATTCTATTTCTGCAATCTCTTTTTTAATACTCCAAATGGGAATATCTGCTTCATTGTAGTTAAATAATCTTTCACGATAATTTTTAATTGCTTGATACAAACCGTTAACTCAATCTTAACAGAAGGCAATACCACCCTAGATTACCGCCGATACGAATTTACTTTTTGCAGGTAGTGAAACGAAATAATTTTAGGTCTCATTTCCTTCACCACCTAAATATTAAATTTATGAAAAAGCTTATTTTATTATGCCTTACTGCAGTTTTTAGTACAGGCATTTTCGCTATTCCTTCCCCTGCCTCTTCTACTGATGAATCGGCAAAAATTTTAAAATTATTTCATCACAATTTCCCTGAGGTTACCAACCATTCAATTTACAATCTGGGCGACTTGTATATGGTGTATTTTAAGAATGAAAAAAATAATTCTTCCTGCCGGGTTTATTATGATCCCAAAGGAAATATTTTACAAACTATCAGGTATTATTCCCGCAATGAGCTTTGCCCTTTTATCAGGGCGAAAGTAGACGAAAGATTTAATGGCAAAACCATATTAAATGTCACTGATCTTACAAATGATAATGAGCATTATTATCAAATTATTTTACAGGATTCTAAATCTTTGTTTATTGTTCACGCCGATGATAATGGCAATATGGAAATTGAAAAAAAATATAAAAGGGCCAGTTAAATAGAAGTTTTCCAAAAAACCAACACATGTTATTTTACGGGTTGGTTTTTTTATGCAAATAAGTGAATGAATTGTTTTGCATTTTGTTTTTAGATTTCATTTTAGAGAATTGTTAACAACAAAAAGCATTTTTTGATAAATTCCTTTTTCATAGAAAATAAAACTTTGTATCAAAATCAACTTTATGCAGCAAAGTCAAATTGAAATGATCAATAAAAAAAAGAGAACAAGATTGATTATAAAGAATGGCCGCGAGAATATTGTATTATGTATGATGGATGTCGCCTTGCTTTTTATTGATAAACGAAGTGTTTTTGTAATTGACCATGAAGCTAAAAAGCATCAGTTTAATAAAAGCCTTTCTGAAATTGAAGAAGAGCTTGATAAAGATATTTTTTTCAGAGCCAATCGCCACATGATTGTCAATATTAATTTTATAAAAGGATTTACACTTTTAGAATGCAATAAACTTAAAGTCAATTTAACGGTACGCTTGTCGGACCCAGCCATTTTTATTAGCCAGGAAACTGCACCTTTTTTTAAGACATGGCTTTGTAAATCATAGAATCTTGAGTAGCTGTGTACGTTCACTTATTCACTCTTATTAATCACTTCCCCAATCACCTTTCCCACATTTCCATTAGGCATTTCAATGTGAAGTAATGCTGCAAGAGTAGGTGAAATATCCGACATGAGAACTGTGCGATTGGTAGTGCCGGGTTTGATTCCTGAGCCCATAAATATCAGTGGAATATGCGTATCATATGGGTTCCAGTTTCCATGTGTGGTGCCGGTTCCGCCTTCCTGGCCGCCAAACCATCCAGGTTCAGGAATAATCATTACAGGGCCGCAACGTTTTGTATTGTATCCGTTAATAATTTTTCTTTTAATTGGCTCGGGTATCGGCGCATCGCCAATATGATCTATATCAACGGCGAATTGAATGCCCGGCTGTTTTTGTAAAAAAGAAACCGTTGCTTTCTTCACTGCTTCATAATCCAGTTTATTTTTACTGATCTTGTTTAAATCAAAACCAAGGTGATAATTGATTGAAGAGGAAACAAGCTTTCCTACACCAAATTTTCCGGTAAGGAACTCATTTAAGGGCCCATTAATTTTTGTTGAAACAATAAAATCAGCCGGAATCCGGTGCTCCTGCATAAAGCCAATAGCATGAGCCGCTCCATGATCTGCTGTTAGGAATAAAAGGTAATTTCCTTTGCCTACTTTTTCATCTAAAAACCGGAAGAAAGCTGCAAAATCTTTATCCAGCCTTAAATATGTATCTTCCACTTCAATTGAATTAGGCCCGTATTTATGGCCTACATAATCTGTAGAAGCACAATTAACAGTAAGAAAATCTGTAGCCGGTCCATTGCCAAGGTCATATCCGTTTACTGCAGCCTTGGCAAAATCCAGCGTAAGTGTGTTTCCAAAAGGCGTGCTGCGAATGCTGCTACGGTCCTCTTTATAAATATTTTTCATATCGTGTGGAAATACTGGGGCATTTTCTCCGTTAAACTTCCCTTCCCAGGCAACGTTATCAGCAGAGCTTTGTGTATAGGATTTAATGGGATATAAAGTTCTCCATCCTTTATTGAGCAACTTTTCAGGTTCATTGCTGGAATTAAACTTTTGAGCCCAATCCGGTAAATCTTTCATGTAATAAGTGCTGGTAATAAAGCGGCCGGAAGCATCATCAAACCAGAAAGCGCCATTTGCAGTATGACCTGCAGGCAAAATAGCGGCACGATCTTTCAGTGATACCCCAACAACCCGGGAACGAAAATTAGTTGCCAGTCTCAGTTCATCAGTAATGGTAGAAACCAACAAATTATTCGGCGACATTTGCCCGGCCGTACCGGAAGCGCCCACCGTTTGAACAGAAGAATCTTCGGTACAATACCAGCTTTTTCCGGATAGCTGGTCGATCCAGTCATTTCCCACAATGCCATCAATAGCGGGAATGGAACCCGTAAAAATAACGGTATGCCCGACAGCGGTATAAGAAGGCAAATAATTGATCATTGTATTTTCACACGAGAATCCATCATTTAAAAGCCGTTTAAATCCTCCTGTACCATATCGGTCATAGTAGCGATAGAGGTAATCCCAGCGCATTTGATCTACTACGATGCCAACTACCAATTTTGGTTTTTGCTCCTTATTTACCTTTTGTGAAAAAAGAAAATTTGTTGAAA
>Ga0068855_100002610_pt1 | contig 22210 bp, 18 predicted proteins | sample KBSCornC52_FD_66592 | JGI IMG/M metagenome (GOLD analysis project Ga0068855, IMG submission 66592) | Corn rhizosphere microbial communities from Kellogg Biological Station, Michigan, USA - KBS Corn C5-2 | ecosystem: Host-associated > Plants > Roots > Rhizosphere > Soil ...
CGGCCAGCGCGTCGCGCGTGCGCTGCAGCATCGGCAGGCGCACCAGGGCCTGCACGCCGCTCATGAACGCGCGGCCGGTGTCGAGCGCGTACTTGTCGTCGAGCGACACCGTCTCGAGGGCCTTGCGGATGCTGTCGGGCAACGGAGCGTTCATGGTCGCGTCTCCTGCGGTTTTCAGGACGTCAAAAGGGGTGGATCGCGCGTTGCCGCGGCGTGGGGGACTTTCGTCCCGGTGCGGCTCGTGACCGGTTGGGACGATGGGCAACGAACGGACTCAGTTTAGGGAAAAGCGGCGGACATGTGCTTGCTTTATGCTTGTCCTGGCGCGGCTGTTGAGAAACAATATTGCTGCGAACCCGATGTTGGAGAATCACGCTTGCCAAGAAGCGAGAGGACAGGAAAAGCGAACGCCCGTGCGGGCACGCCGCCGCCCGCGCGCGAGCCCGCCGAACGCGGCGCGTCCGAGGAGCGCGGCACGCGCGACGCCGGCGGCCTCGACCGCTACGACATCGCGCTGCTGGCGGAGCTCCAGCGCGATGCGCGCCAGTCCAACGCCGACCTCGCCGGACGCATCGGCCTGTCGCCCGCGCCCACCTGGCGCCGCGTGCGCCGGCTGGAGGAACTGGGCATCATCACCGGCTACCGCGCCGAGATCGACCGCCGCAAGATCGGCCTGGGCGTGCTGGCGTTCGTGCGCGTGGACACCGACCGCGACAACCTGGCCGCCACCAAGGCGCTGGAGGACGCCATCCGCGGCCTGCCCGAAGTCATCTCGTGCCACTACATCAGCGGCGCGGGTACCTTCGAATTGCAGGTGCTGGTGACCGACCTGGATGCCTACGCGCGCTGGACGATGGACACGCTGTTCCGCCTGCCCAACGTGAAGGACCTGCACACCAGCTTCTCGCTCGGCGAGATCAAGTCCGGCGCGGCGCTGCCGCTGGGGCACCTGGGAGCGGCGCGTTGAAGGGGGGAGAAGCGGCACCACGGACGGGTTAATCCCGTGCACGGCACTTTCATTTGCGCAGAGCATCCAAGCATCCGGGGGCACCACCAGCGAACGGGCACGCAAGCCCGTCACTTCAACGAGATGGACACGCATTGAATCGACGTGAAGTCCTCTTGCGAGTCGGCGCGACGACCCTGGCGGGGCTGGGCGTCGCGCCCGCGCGCGCCGCCGACGCGCCCGACGCGCTGCTGACGGCCGAGGAGCAGGCCTGGGTCGCCCGGCACCCGGTGGTGCTGTTCGCCCCCGAGCGCGACTTCCCGCCCTTCAGCTTCGTCGACAGCCAGGGGCAGCACCGCGGGCTGTCGGCCGACGTGCTCGATCTCGTGCAGGAACACACCGGCCTGAAGTTCCAGGCGGTGGCGGCGGGCGCGCGCGCCGCCAACGTCGACCGCATGAAGCGGCGCGAGATCGACCTGCTCACGTCGCTGCGGCCCACGGCCGACCGCGAGCAGTTCATCGCGTTCACCAGCGCCTACGTCAGCTCGCCGGCCGTCGTGCTGCGACGACGCGGCGATCATCGCTCCGGCGACCTGGCCCGGATGGCCGGCGAGCGCGCGGCGGTCGATCGCAACTCCGCGGCCGAGGATTTCCTGCGCCGCACCTGGCCCGACGTGGTGGCGGTGGAGGTCGACACCGCGGCGCAGGGCCTGCGCGCCCTGGCGTTCGGCGAGGTCGATGCCTGCGTCGTCAACCTGGCCACGGCCTCCTACCTGATCGAGCGCGACCGCATCGGCGGCCTGCGCGTGGCCGGCGAGACGGGTTACTTCTCGACGCTGACGCTCGGCTACCGCAAGGACTGGCCGATGCTGGGCCGAGTGCTCGAGAAGGGCCTGGCGCAGATCAGCGAGGCCGAGCGTGCGCAGATGATCGCGCGCTGGATCCCGCTGTCGGACATCGCCTGGTGGCAGCGCCCCGAGGTGCAGCGCGTGCTGGGCGCCGCGTCGATCGGTACCGGCCTGCTGATGGGCGGCCTGCTGCTGTGGAACCGCGCGCTGCGCCGCGCCGTCTCGCAGCGCACCGATGCCCTGCAGAAGGAGCTCGCCGAGCGCCAGCGACTGGAGACCCGCCTGCGCACGCTGGCCGAGCACGATCCGCTCACCGGCCTCATGAACCGCGCGGCCCTGACGGAGGCGCTGCGGCGTTCGCTGGCGCTGGCGGCGCGGCAGAAGTGGTCGGTGGCCGTCGTGTTCATCGACCTGGACAAGTTCAAGGTCGTCAACGACTCGATGGGCCATGCCGCTGGCGACGAACTGCTGCGCCAGATCGCGTCGCGCCTGCAGGGCTGCCTGCGCGAGAGCGACCTGCTGGGACGCCTGGGCGGCGACGAGTTCATCGTCGTGGCCGAGGCGCTGCACGACGGGCCGCGCAACGCGATGGAGCTGGCCGACAAGCTGCTGATGCAGATGAAGCGCCCGTTCCTGGTCGAGGGCCAGTCGCTCGCGATGGGGTTCTCGGCCGGCATTTCCCTGTTCCCTGGCGACGGCGACACGCCCGAGTCCCTGATCGCCAACGCCGACGCCGCGATGTACCAGGCCAAGGAGCAGGGGCGCTTCCGCGCCAGCCTGTACCTGGGCCCCGCCGCGGGCAGCACGCCCCGCGCGGGCGAGGAGACCGCATGAACGTTCGCGCCTGCCTCGCGCTGGCCGCCATCGCCACGGCCAGCCTGCCGGCCGCGGCAGCCGAGCCCGTGACCTCCGGCTTCCACGGCGCGCCGCCGGCCTCGACCGCGGCGCCCGCCCGCGCGCGTCACGCGGCGCGCGCGCCCATGCCGGCGGCCAATTTCCTGGTCGAATGGCGCGTGCAGCCGTCCGATGCACGGCCGTCGCCGCGCGGCGACGTCGTCATCACGTCGGGCAGCGCGAGCACCGGCACCAGCGGCTTTGGCACCGGCGCGGTCGTCGTGGGCACCGCGCGCCCGGCGCCGCCGCAGGCGCTGCGCGTGGCCAACGGCAAGGAGGGCTCGATCCTGTTCGACCGTTCCGAGACGCACACCGTCTACGACCTGGCCTGGGCCGCGAGTTCGAGTGCCAGCGCCAGCACCGACCCGTCGGCCCAGGTGGTGACCGGTGCGGCCTCCAGCGCCACCGCCATCGGCGGCTCGCGCTCGCAGTCGCGTTCGCACGAGTCGGGTGTGCAGAGCCACGAGGTGGTCGTGCACCGCGTCGACGGCCTGCGCGTGACGCCGCGCTGGAGCCGCGGCGACACGCTCGAGCTCGACCTCACGCTGACGCGCACACGGCCGTCGACGGTGTCGCGCAGCGCGACCGCCGACGCCCGCGCGAGCCAGGACGTCGATTTCCACTCGACCGTGCAGGCCAGCTTCGATGAGTGGCTCACCGTCGCGACCATGGGCGACGGCGGCGACGAATTGCAGATCCGCGTCACGTGGCGATGACGTATCGGCCGGAAAGCGGCCCGCGGCGTGAGCTATGTCACTGCGCGTTCCGCGCACACGCGTTGCGTCGTGACAAATCCCATTGACCCCGCGTCCAGGCTCGCCAATGATCGAGTCCATGCTGCAAGGCTGATTGTGAGAGGGAAGCTGGCGACCATGTTTCGCCGGCTCGCGGGGTAAAGCGTCGGCCCGGCTGGAAGCGTTTCCGGCCGGGCTCGATAGCCGAACCCCGTCGCCATGCAGCAGCGAACCAGGGCCGCGATGTGCGGCCCTTTGCATGGGTGGCTGTCGCTCAGACCCGCGGCCAGAGCACCCACATGCGCAGCGGCTGCTTCATGCGGCCCGCCTGGGCCTCGGCATCGCCGCCCCAGCCCCAGAAGAAGTCGGCGCGCACGGGACCCACGATGGCGGTGCCGGTGTCCTGCGCCATCACGGCGCGCTGCAGCGCGCGGGCCGACAGCGGCTCGGTGGTGTCGAGCCACACGGCGGCGCCGAAGGGCACGGACGCGGGGTCCACCGCGATCGAGCGTCCCGGCGTCAGCGGCACGCCCTGGCCGCCGCGCGGGCCCACGCGAGCGTCGGGCAGCGGCTCTTCCTTGAGCCAGACCACGCGCGGGTTGGCCCACAGCAGCTCCTGCACGCGCGCCGGGTTGCGGCGCGCCCAGTCCTTGATGGTCGGCCACGAGGCCTCGGTCAGCTTGAGTTCGCCGAGGTCGACGAGCCAGCGGCCGACCGACTTGTACGGCTGCTCGTTGTTGCCGGCGAACGCGAGGCGCACGACGTGGTCGCGTCCGTTCGGCTCGACGATGTGCAGCCGCCCCGAGCCCTGCACCTGCAGCATCAGCGCGTCGAGCGGGTCGGCCACCCAGGCGATCTCGCGGCCGCGCACGGAGGCCTGGGCCTCGGGCAGGGTGTCGAGCTCCTGGCGCGTCCACGTCGGCCGGTGCGGGACGTAGCCGGCGGGCGGGCCCCACAGCGGCGTGCGGAACGCGCCGCCGGGCTTGCGGCGCGCCTCGACCAGCGGCTCGAAGTAGCCGGTGGCCAGGCCCGTCGTGTCGCCTTCGGCCGATTCCAGGCGAAAGACTTCCAGGCGCTGTTCCAGCCAGCGGCGCGCGTCGGCGTCGTCGCGCGGCGTGTAGCGCAGCGCCTCGTCGCACACGCCGACCCAGCGCGGCGCGGGAAGGGCGCAGCCCTGGCGCAGCGCAGGCCAGAGCTCCAGCGTGCGGTCGCCCTGCCAGCCCGGCAGCTCGGCGAACGCGGCGGGCACCCAGCGCGCGTGCGGGTGCTCGGGCTCGCCGGCCAGCGGTGCCAGCGGCGGCAGGGCACGCGCGGGCGGCAGCGGCGTCGTGCCGGGCGTCGACGGACCGCCGGGCACGGGCGTTCCAGCCGGCGCGCCGCCGTAGGGCACGTGCACCGCGCAGCCGGCCAGCGTCCCTAGAATCGCCCCCAGGGCAACGACTGCGAAACGAGATCTCATGGGCTGGATGTTGTTCGAAGCGATGTTGGCGCTCGGGGTGATGCTGGCGGTCGTGTGGTGGACATTCCGCGGCCGCGCGGAGAACGACGACGACGCGGGCGACGCCGACGAGCCCGCCGACGGGCGTCAGTGAAGCGCTTGGGCGATCGCCAGCGGGAAAGGTTCCACGATCGCCTCGAAGGGCTCGGCCGCGTCCGTCATGCACAGCAGCTCGCCGCGCATGCTGCCGCGCGGTGTCGTGATGCGCGTCCAGCTCGTGTACTCGAAGGCCTCGCCCGGCTTGAGCAGCGGCTGCTGGCCGATGACGCCCAGCCCGCGCACCTCCTCGACCTGGCCGCTGCCGTGGGTGATGACCCAGTGGCGGCCGATCACCTGCGCGGCCACCTCGCCGGTGTTGCGGATGGTGATGGTGTACGCGAAGGCATAGACGTCGTCCGCGGCGGACGACTGTTCGTGCAGGAAGCGCGTGACGACGCTGACGCGGAGTTCGGGACGTGGCATCGCCGCATTCTGATGCATAAGCCGCAAGGCGTCGGCGCGTGCTGCGGCGCGCCCTGCTGGCAAACCCTAAAATCACGCCTTCCGCCAGCCGACTCCGCCTGCTCTCCATGAAGCCCACCTTCCGTATCGCCCCGTCCATCCTGTCCGCCGATTTCGCCAGGCTCGGCCAGGAGTTCACCGACGTGATCGCCGCGGGGGCCGACTGGATCCACTTCGACGTGATGGACAACCACTACGTGCCGAACCTGAGCTTCGGCCCGATGATCTGCGAGGCGCTGCGCCAGCACGCCGTGACGGCGGACGGCGCGCGCGTGCCCATCGACGTGCACCTGATGGTCCAGCCCGTCGACGCGCTCGCCCAGGCCTTCGCCAAGGCCGGCGCCGACTACATCAGCTTCCACCCGGACGCCAGCACGCACGTCGACCGCACGCTGCAGCTGATCAAGGGCGCGGGCTGCAAGGCCGGGCTCGTGTTCAACCCCGCCGCGCCGATCGACGTGCTGGAGTGGGTGATCGACAAGGTCGACCTCGTGCTGGTGATGAGCGTCAACCCCGGCTTCGGCGGCCAGAGCTTCATCGACAGCGCGCTGCGCAAGATCGAGAAGCTGCGCAAGGTCATCGACGCCTCGGGACGCGACATCCGCCTGGAGGTGGACGGCGGCATCAAGGCCGACAACATCCGTGCCGCGGCCGACGCCGGCGCCGACACCTTCGTGGCCGGCAGCGCGATCTTCGGGCAGAAGGACTACGCCCGGGCGATCGCCGACATGCGCGCCGCACTGGCCGCCTGAGGCCGCCGCGGGCGGTCCCGCCGCCAGCGCGGACAGGCGCGCCTGGATGGGCGCCGCCCCGTCGCCCGGGCGGGTTGCCGGGTGCTGCCGGACCGCAACCCGGGCGTGGCAGCAGTCATGGCCGCCATCGCGGGCCGCCAGCGCGGGTTTGTCAGTGGGGCGGTTCGCGTGCGCGCCTGCGCGAGTGGGCGCCCGCTCGCATGACGCACGGGCGCGCCCGCGACCGCGCGACTGTAAGGTTTGCCGACCCTCGTCCGACCAAGCCGGGTCGGGCCGGCGCGCCTGCTGACACCGTCTCGGCAATGCCCCCTGCTGACACCATGGTCGCGCGGCGCCCCGGGCCAGCACGGCGCGACGTTTGCCCCTAGCATGGCCCCTCGGTCGACCTGGCCGAGCCGACGTCCGTCAACGTCGTTTTCGCAACGCCAATCCGCGGCTCCCGTCGCGCCCGCCCATGACGCCATCGATCGATGCCTATCGACAAGTCCGCGCCGCCACGCTGCGCCTGGTCGAAGGCCTGGACGACGCCGACCTGACGCCGCAGTCCGCCGAGTTCGCCAGCCCCGGCAAGTGGCACCTCGCGCACACCACCTGGTTCTTCGAGCAGTTCGTGCTCGCGGCCCACGGCACCGGCTACCGCCGCTTCGACGAGCGCTTCGGCTTCCTGTTCAATTCCTACTACAACGCCGTGGGCGCACGCCACGAGCGGCCGCGCCGCGGCTTGCTGACGCGGCCGTCGCTGGCCCAGGTGCGCGCCTACCGCGAGCATGTCGACCAGGCGATGGCCGACCTCCTGGGCACGCGGTTGCCGGCCGCGGTCGGCGACCTGGTCGAGCTGGGGCTGCACCACGAGCAGCAGCACCAGGAGCTCATCCTCACCGACCTCCTGCACCTGTTCGCACAGAACCCGCTGCGGCCGGCGGTGCGTGCTGCGGCCGCGCCCCCGGCGGGGGCCGCAGGGCTGCCCGGCTGGGTCGCGTTCGATGGCGGGCTCGTGCAGACCGGCCACGCCGGCGCGGGCTTCGCGTTCGACAACGAGTCGCCGCGCCATGGCGTGGCGCTGCGACCGTTCCGCCTGGCTACGCGGCCGGTCACCAACCGCGAGTGGCTCGCGTTTGTCGAGGCCGGCGGTTATGCGGATCCGCAGCTGTGGCTGTCCGACGGGTGGGACGCGGTGCAGGCGCAGCGCTGGCAGGCGCCCCTGTACTGGGAACTCGCCGACGACGGCCGCACGCGGCTGCAGATGACGCTGGCGGGCCTGCAGCCCCTCGTGCTGGATGCGCCGGTGGCGCACGTGAGCTTCTTCGAGGCCGACGCCTACGCGCGCTGGGCCGGCAAGCGGCTGCCCACCGAATCGGAGTGGGAGCGCGCGGCGCGCGAGCTGCCTGTCGAAGGCAACTTCGTCGACAGCGGCGCCTGGGCGCCGCGGGCCGACACGCAGCCGGCCGCGCCGGGCCTGCGCCAGATGTTCGGCGACGTGTGGGAGTGGACGGCCAGCCCGTACGTCGCGTACCCGGGCTTCCGCCCCGCGCCGGGCGCTGTCGGCGAATACAACGGCAAGTTCATGAACGGCCAGTACGTGCTGCGCGGCGGCTCCTGCGCGTCGCCGCGCGAGCACCTGCGCGCGAGCTATCGCAACTTCTTTCAACCCGGGCAGCGCTGGCAGTTCAGCGGCCTGCGCCTCGCGGAGGACGCATGAAGACAGACATCCAGTGGGCGGGCGCCGAACGTGCGGCCGAGCTTTCCACGCGCTACAACGTCACGCCCATCACGCCGGCGTTCCGGGTGGACCCGCAGTTCGAGGCCGACGTGCTCGAGGGCCTGGACGACGATCAGAAGCACATTCCGAGCATCTGGCTGTACGACCGGCTGGGCTCGGAGTGGTTCGAGGAGATCACCGAGGTCGCCGAGTACTACCCCACGCGCACCGAGACGCGCCTGCTCGCGGGCCTGGCCGGCGAGCTCGAGGGCGAGAGCGGCGCCGTGCGCAGCCTGGTCGAGATCGGCAGCGGCTCCAGCCGCAAGACGCGCCTGCTGCTCGCCGCGATGCCCGCGCTGCAGCGCTACGTGCCGGTCGACATCTCCGCCGACTTCCTGCACGACGCCGTCACCGGCCTGGCGCGCGACTTCCCGCACGTGCAGATGCAGCCCGTGGCGGCCGACTTCACGGCGCCGTTCGCGCTGCCGCCCGAGGCCGCGGGCGACCCGGCGGGCAACCTCGGCTTCTTTCCGGGCTCGACGATCGGCAACTTCACGCCCGACGCGGCCGTCGAGCTGATGACGCAGCTCGGACGCACCCTGGGCCCGCGCTCGCGGCTGCTGATCGGCGTCGACACCACGCAGGATCCGGCGCTGCTGATCCCCGCCTACGACGACGCCGCGGGCGTCACCGCGGAGTTCAACCTCAACCTGCTCGACCGCATCAACCGCGAGCTCGAGGGGGACTTCGACCGCCGCGACTTCCGCCACCTCGCGCGGCATGATCCGCTGCAGGGGCGCATCGAGATGCACCTGGTGAGCCAGCGCGCGCATGAAGTGCACGTGCATGGGCGCACGTTCGCATTCGCCGAGGGCGAGACGATCCACACCGAGAACTGCTACAAGTACACGCCCTCGCAGTTCCTGCGCATGGCCCACGCCGCGCATTGGCGCCTGGAGCGCTCGTGGCAGGACGGCGGGCGCACCGGCTTCACGGTCTACCTGCTGCGGCGCGAGGCCTGACGAATACCGCATTGGGTATGCAGGCGCATCAGGCTGATACGACTTGCTGTACGGTGATGCGCTGGTCGCGGCGCCGGTGCGCTGGCGCCACGACGGCCGTCGCGCGGGCGATGCGCGGCAGGCGTTAACGCTTGACACGGCGCGGCCATCGGAGTGAACTGGCCCGTGTTGTCCGGACAAGGCGCGGCCCATGAGCCGATGCCTGGACCAGGCGGCGCGGGAGTATCCAAGCTGATGAACGAACAGGATGGCCGTGCGGCGGACGAAGGCGCGTTCCGCCGGGTGATCGAGAACGTCGCCGCGGGGATCATCGTCCTGCAGGACGAGCGTCTCGCCTTCGTCAACGCGCGCGCCGCGCGCATGCTCGGTCGCGACGCGGCGGCGCTGGCCGGCATCGACCCGGGCACCCTGCTGCCCGAGGAGGAGCGCGGCCAGCCGGCCGAGTCGTACCGGTCGCTGGTCGACGGCGGCGCCGAGGAGGACTACCGCGAATACCGCATCACGCTGCCCGACGGCCGCGTGCGCCACCTGGCGGTCTCGGCCACGCGCACGGACTGGCACGGCCGGCCGGCGATGCTGGGGGTGCTGCACGACATCTCGCGCCAGCGCGCCGCGATGACCGCGCTGCGCGGCAGCGAGGAGCGCTACCGGACGATGATCGAGTCGCTCAGCGAAGGCGTGATGATGTTCGACGACCAGGCCCGCCTGGAAGGCGTCAACGCGGCCGCCGAGCGCCTGCTCGGCACTTCCTTCGAGCAGATGCGGCAGAGCCGCGTCGCCGACTGGCAGCCCATCGGTCCGGACGGCGAAGCGATGGCGCCCGACCAGGTCCCGATCGCGCGCGTCCTGGCCACGGGCAAGCCGGTGCGCCACGCACTGCTGGGCATGCGCATACCCGACGACGGCACGCGCTGGCTGGACGTCAACTGCGAGCCGCTGCGTGACGGCGGCGGCGCGGTCACCGGCGGGCTGCTGTCGTTCACCGACGTCACCGAGGCCCGGCGCGTGCAGGAGGCGCTGCGCGTGAGCGAAAGCACCAACCGCACGCTGATGGACGCGCTGGCCGATGGCGTGTTCGTCGCGCAGGACTTCCGCTTCGTCTACGCCAACCGGCTGCTGCTGGAGCGCCTGGGCTACGAGCGCGAGGAGTTCACTGGCCTGCCGTTCGAGCGCGTGGTGGCGCCCGAGGTGCTCGAGGTCTGGAACGAGCGCTTCCGCGGCCGCGTGGCGTCCGGGCCCGAGCCGGTGCGCACTTACGAGGTGCGCTTCCTGCGCAAGGACGGTGGCAGCGCCGAATTCGAACTGGTGGCCAACCGCACCACCTATCGCAACAAGCCCGCGGTGCTGGGCGTGCTGCGCGACATCGCCGAGCGCAAGCGCGCGGCCGCCGAGCTCGAACGCCATCGCGACCGCCTCGAGGAGCTCGTGCACGAACGCACGCGCGAACTCGAGGCCGCCGTCGCCGCGCGCATCGAGAGCGAGAACTTCGCGCAGACGATGACCGACCACCAGCCCACGCTGCTGGCCTACGTCGACCGCGACCGCAAGGTGCAGTTCGCCAATCGCGCGTGGCTGAACTGGTTCGGCAAGACGCGCGAGGAGGTCATCGGTCGCGACGGGCGCGACACGGTGGGCGCGATGATGCTGCAGCCCGACGAGCACGTCATCGCCAAGGTGCTGCGCGGCGAGGCCCAGGGCATGGCCGCCGAGATGCGCGGCGCCGGCGAACGCATCGGCAACTTCTGGATCCACCGCCTGCCCGACATCGTCGACGGCGACATCCGCGGCTACTTCTTCATCGCCACCGACGTCACCGAGATGCGGCGCAGCGAGCGCCGGCTGCAGGAGCTCAACACCAAGCTGATCCAGGCCGAGTCATTCACGCGCGGCATTGCCGACAACCTGCCGGTGCGGGTGGCGTACTGGGACGCCGACGAGCGCTGCCGGTTCGCCAACAAGGCCTACTGCGAATGGATCGGCAAGTCGCTGGACCAGGTGCTGGGAAGGACGAAAGCCGAGATCTTCGACCTCGAGCAGCGGCCCGAGCGGCTGGCCCATGCGAAACAGGCCCTCGCCGGCGCGACGCAGAAGTTCGAGTCCGAGGAGGTCAGCGCCGACGGTCGCTACGGCATCTGGGAGGTGCAGTACATCCCCGACGTCCAGCGCGGCCAGGTGCGCGGCTTCTTCATGCTGGCCAGCGACATCACGGCCTCCAAGCGCGCGCAGGCCGACCTGCAGACACTCAACCTGGAGCTGGTGGGCGCGCGCGACGTCGCCGAGGATGCGGCGCAGGCCAAGTCGGCCTTCCTCGCCAACATGAGCCACGAGATCCGCACGCCGATGAACGTGATCATCGGCCTCACGCACCTGATGCAGCGCGACGCGCACGACCCGGCCACGTCCGACCGTCTCGGCAAGGTGGGCGACGCGGCGATGCACCTGCTGGACATCATCAACGACATCCTCGACCTGTCCAAGATCGACGCCGGCAAGCTGGTGCTGGCACCGGTGGACTTCTCGGTCGACGCGCTGCTCACGCGCGCCACGGCGCTGATCAGCGACAGTGCGCGCCGCAAGGGCCTGGCGCTGACGGTGGATCGCGGCAGCCTGCCGCAGACCTTGCGCGGCGACGCGCTGCGGCTGTCGCAGGTGCTCGTGAACCTGCTGAGCAACGCGGTGAAGTTCACCGCGCGCGGCAGCGTCGTCCTGCGCTGCGACGTCGTCGGCGAGAACGGCGGCGAGTGGACGATCCGCTTCTCGGTGCGCGATACCGGGGTGGGCATCTCGCCCGACGCGCAGGCGCGGCTGTTCACGCCGTTCGAGCAGGCCGACGGGTCGACCACGCGCCGCTTCGGCGGCACGGGCCTGGGGCTGTCGATCGCGCGCGAGCTGGCGCAGCTGATGGGCGGCCAGGTGGGCGTCGAGAGCGAGCCGGGACGCGGCAGCGAATTCTGGTTCACGGCGAAGCTGCAGTCGGCTGCTGCGCCGGTGTCCGGCGTGCCGGCGCCGCTCGACGCGGTCGTCGTCAGCCGCGACGTCGAACGGGTGCTCAAGGCGCGGCACGCCGGCGCACGCGTGCTGATCGCCGACGACAACCGCATCAACCAGGAGCTCGCCACCGAGCTGCTGCGCCTGGTGGACCTGCGGGTGGAGGTGGCCGACAATGGCCGCGTCGCGGTGGACATGGCGCGCCGTGGCGCGTTCGACCTGATCCTGATGGACATGCAGATGCCCGAGATGGACGGCCTGGAGGCCACGCGCCGGATCCGCAACGAGCCGCGGCTTGACGACACGCCCATCGTGGCGATGACCGCCAGCGCGTTCGGGGCCGACCGCGACGCCTGCCTGGCCGCGGGCATGAACGATCACATCGGCAAGCCGGTCAACCCCGCGGCGCTGTACGACAAGATGCTGCGCTGGCTGGACGAATCGCGCAAGGCGCCGCGCCGCGCGCCGGTCGACCCGCCGGCGCCGCCCCCGCCGCCGGCCGCGCCGCAGCCCACCGACGTGCTGGAGCACATCGAGGCGCTGGACGTGGTGCGCGGCATGAGCCTGTTCGCCGGCCAGCGGGCGCTGTACATGCAGGCGCTCGGCTACTTCGTCGACCTGTACGGCGATGGCCTGGCCGCGGTCGACAAGTACCTCGCGGGCGCGCCCGGCGGCACGCGCGAGGCCGCGGGCCGCGAGATCCACTCGATGGGCGGCGCCGCCGCGGCGCTCGGCGCCATCGAGCTGGAAAGCGCCGCGCACCGCATCGACAAGATGGTGCGCGGCGAGCGCGCGCGGCACGTCGACGACGGCGAGCTGCGGGCCGAGCTGCAGGCCGTCCGCGAGGCCGTCGCCGATCTGGTCGCACGCCTGCGCGCGGCGCTCGGCCGGCGCGACCAGCCTACCTGAGCGGGATCGGCGTGGCGCGGTCGATGGCCACGGCGGTCACCGAGTTCTGCGGCGAGCCGTCGATCAGGCGGTCCGAATAGGTCAGGTAGACGAGGGTGTTGCGCTGGCGGTCGACCATGCGCACGATGCGCAGCCGCTTGAACACGAGGCTGATGCGCTCGCTGAACACCTCCTCCTGTTGCGGCAGGGGCCTGGCGACCGACACCGGACCCACCTGCCGGCAGGCGATCGAGGCCTCGGCCTTGTCCTCGGCGACGCCCAGCGCTCCCTTGATGCCGCCCGTCTTGGCGCGCGACACGTAGCAGGTGACGCCCGCCACCCTCGGGTCGTCGTAGGCGTCGACGACGATCTTGTGGTCGGGGCCGATCCACTGGAACGCGGTGTTGACGTCGCCGATCGGCTCCGCGTGGGCGGCCGTGGCGGCGAGGGCGAGTGCGAGCAGGGCGGCGGCATGAGAGGGCGACGAGCGCATGCGGGTCCTTCAGGGTGGCGGTGGAGGATCGAACTCTAGGGCCTGTTCGCACCCCGTGTGCGCGGGCGTGCATTCGGGGCGAACAGGCCCTGGTCGCCCGCGGCCTGCATAGAATTCCTTGATGCGTGTATACCTGGACGACGAACGGACACCCCCCGAGGGCTGGGTGCGCGTGTACTGGCCCGAGGAGGCGGTCGCGCTGCTCGAGACGGGGCAGGTCGAGGAACTGAGCCTCGACCACGACCTGGGCGACGACGCGCGGGGCACGGGCTACGACGTGGTGCTGTGGGTGGAGGAGGCCGTCGCGCTGCGCGGCTTCGTGCCGCCGCGAATCTCGGTGCATTCCGCCAACTCGTCCGCCCGGCAGAAGATGGAGGCCGGCATCGGCGCGATCGAGGCCCTGGCGCGCTCGCGCGCTGCCGCGGCTGCGAAGGACGCGCTTCTCGCGCCCGTGCAGGCCGCCATCGTCGACCTCGACGGCACGATGGTCGACACCGTCGGCGACTTCGAGCAGGCGCTCGCGCGCACGCTGGCCGCGCTCGGGCTGCCCCCGGTCGACCGCGCGTTCATCGCGCGCACCGTGGGGCGCGGCAGCATGAACCTGCTGCGCGAGACGCTGGCCCACGTGGGTGGCGCGCCGGACCTGCTCGACGCCGCGTGGACGCACTACCAGCGCCACTACGCCGACGTGAACGGCACGCACGCGGAGGTCTATCCGGGCGTGCGCGAGGGCCTGGCGGCGATGCGCGCGCGCGGCTGGCAACTGGCCTGCGTCACCAACAAGCCGCGCGCGTTCGCGCTGGCCCTGCTCGAGGCCAAGGGGCTGCTGCCGTACTTCGCGCAGGTCTTCGGCGGTGACTCGTTCGAGCGCCACAAGCCCGATCCGCTGCCGTTGCTCAAGACCTGCGAGGCGCTCGGCACGCGCCCGGCGCAGACGCTGATGGTGGGCGACTCGCGCAACGACGCCCAGGCCGCGCGCGCCGCCGGTTGCCCGGTGGTGCTGGTGAGCTACGGCTACAACCACGGCGAACCGGTGGCCGACGCGCGACCCGATCGCGTGATCGAGCGCCTGGACGCGCTGGCCTGAAACCCTGGGCGCGCCCATGAGAAAAGCGGCCCGCGGGCCGCTTTGCCGTGGCAGTGTCGCCGCCTCAGGAATCGAGGTTGAACGCGAGCGCCACCATCGCGGTGTGGCCGCGCGGCGTCGGCTTGAAGCGCCACTGCTTGACGGCGAACACGGCGGCCGCGTTCAGCTGCTGGCTGGTGGTCTTCATCACCGTGACGACGTCGACGACGCCGTCCGGGCCCACCTCGAACTTCACCTCGACCTCGCCCTTGCGCAGGCGGCGCATCGTGGCGATCGGGAATTCCGGGTCGGCCGACTGGATCATGATCAGGCCGGGATCGGGCTCTTCATCGACGGGCGGGATGTCGACCGGCGCCGCGGTGGCGCTCGGTGCGGCCAGGCCGGCGGCCGCGCCGGCCGACGACAGGCCGGCGTCGACGCCGCCGGTGGTCATGGCGCTCGCGTTGCCCGTGTTGCCGGTACCGGTGGCGGCGGCCAGCGACGGCGAGGCCGCGGCCGGCGCCGGCACGACCACCGCGGACGGCGTGGCGTTGGCGAGGTCGGCGGTGCTGGGGGCCGGCGCGGCCGACGTGACGGCCTGCGCCGGTGCCGCGGCGACCTTGACGCGCTCGGGCGCGGCCGCCTTGGGGGCCGGCGCCGGAGCGGCGGCCACGGCCCGGGGCGCCGCGGGCGCCTTCGGCGCGGGGGTGGTGGCCAGCACGCGGATCCAGTACATGGTCCGGTCGGTTTCCTTCTGCGCCTTCTCGGCGGCAGCGGAAGCGGCAGCGGACGGGGCCACCTGGGCCATCGCGGCGGTGCTGGCGGCGGCGGCCAGCAGCAGGACGCAGCGCGCAATGATTCGCAGATCAGTCATGGCGGTCGTGCTCGGAGGACACGTTCGGGCGGCGGCCTGGAGGAGGGCCGTGCCGTGGCGAGAGGGGCTTTCGATCAGGGTCGCCGCGTCCCGACGACGAAGCGCAGCGAGCCCGCGAAGTTTAGCGACAAGTAACGACATGCAAGGGCCATGCCGCGGAAAAGGGATTGCCAATCCCCGCGGATTGCGCATTACGTCACTTTGCGGCCACGCGCCCGGCCGCAGTCCTCCGTGATAACCCTGGACGACCGTCCTTCTCCGCGCACCAAGTCGTGCCGTCCTGCGCCGGAAGCGGCTTCGCGCGCCCCGAAGGCGGGCGCGCGCAACGGCGTGGCCTGCCGGCTGGCGACGGCGCGCCGCCTTCGGTTAGACTGGATCGCATGTCTCCCGGCCCGTCCTTTTCCTGCACCCCCGCCAAAGCGTGCGCGGTGCGGTCGCACGACCAGGGAGCCTGGGTCTGGCGACGCCGTTCCTGACGAACGCGTGCGCCTCGCGTCGCTGACACGCCCGTTGCCGGGCGCGGTCGCACCGCCCCGGCGCCGCAGCGTGCCGGGCCGTCGCCCGCGCATGTCCCTTGGACGACGTCACGCTTGCGCACGCCGCAGCGACGTCGAGAATCTTCGCCGCAGCGCAACCCCCGCCAGGCCTCGCGGGCCGGCGTCGCGCGTGCAGGCCACCGGAGTGTCCCCATCGTGATCACCGAACTCGAATTCAAGAGCCTCGCGGCCCAGGGCTTCAACCGCATCCCGCTGATCTTCGAGGCGTTCGCCGACCTCGAGACGCCGCTGTCGCTGTACCTGAAGCTGGCCGGCGGGCAGCCGCAGAGCTTCCTGCTGGAATCGGTCGTGGGCGGCGAGCGCTTCGGCCGCTACTCGTTCATCGGCCTGCCGGCGCGCACGCGCGTGCAGGTCACGGGCCCGCGCACCGAGGTCGTCACCGACGGCCAGGTCGTCGAGACCCACGACGGCAATCCGCTGGACTTCATCGAGCAGTTCCAGCGCCGCTTCAAGGTGGCGCTGCGCCCGGGGCTGCCGCGCTTTTGCGGCGGGCTGGCCGGCTACTTCGGCTACGACGCCGTGCGCTACATCGAGCCCAGGCTGGCCGGCACCGCCAAGCCCGGCGGCCTGGACACGCCCGACATCCTGCTGCTGCAGACCGAGGAGCTGGCCGTCATCGACAACCTGTCGGGCCGGCTGTACCTGATCGTCTACGCCGATCCGACCCAGGCCGACGCCTTCTTCGCCGCCAAGCGCCGCCTGGGCGAACTCTCGGACAAGCTGCGCTACTCCGTGACCGCGCCGGCCGTCAAGCGCGGCCCGTCCTACGCGGTGCAGCGCGAGTTCGCCAAGGACGACTACATCGCCGCGGTGCTCAAGGCCAAGGAATACATCGCCGCCGGCGACATGATGCAGGTGCAGGTGGGCCAGCGGCTGCAGAAGCGCTACACCGAGTCCCCGCTGAGCCTGTACCGCGCGCTGCGCTCGCTCAACCCGTCGCCCTACATGTACTTCTACGACATGGGCTCGTTCCAGATCGTGGGCGCCTCGCCGGAGATCCTGGTGCGCCACGAGCACGTGGAGGGCGGCGAGAAGGTGACGATCCGTCCGCTGGCGGGCACGCGCCCGCGCGGCGCGTCGCCCGAGGCCGACGTCCAGACCGAGAAGGAGCTGCTGGCCGACCCGAAGGAGCGCGCCGAGCACCTGATGCTGATCGACCTGGCGCGCAACGACATCGGGCGCATCGCGCAGACCGGCAGCGTGAAGGTGACGGACGCCTTCGTCGTCGAGCGCTATTCGCACGTGATGCACATCGTCAGCAACGTCGAAGGCCTGCTCAAGCCGGGCATGACCAACATGGACGTCCTGCGCGCCACCTTCCCGGCCGGCACGCTCACCGGGGCTCCCAAGATCCGGGCGATGGAGATCATCGACGAGCTCGAGCCGGTCAAGCGCGGCATCTACGGCGGGGCCTGCGGCTACCTGAGCTTCGCGGGCGACATGGACGTGGCGATCGCGATTCGCACGGGGATCGTGCAAAACAACACGCTATATGTCCAAGCCGCCGCCGGCGTCGTGGCAGATTCGGTCCCGGAGATGGAATGGCGCGAAACCGAGGCCAAGGCGCGCGCGCTGCTGCGCGCTGCCGAGCTGGTCGAGGAAGGGTTCTGAGCGGGCTTGCCAAGCCCTGAGGAAAGCGCATAGTCCCCATCGGGACCCGTGCCCCGCCAGGCGCGGGTGGCCAGTCGAGGAGTTCGCCATGTCGATGATCCGTACGTCCCTGTCCCGCCTGGCGCTCGTGCTCGCCGCCGCGCCCCTGCTGCTTGCGGGCTGCGCCGCCAACGCGCCGCTCGCGCCGGTGCCCCCGGGCATGTTCGACGACGCCAACTTCGGGCCGCCCGCCGATCCGATCGACCCGGCCACGGTGTTCAAGCTCACGCCCGAGATGACGGAGTACATGACCAACGTGATCATGCCGATGGCGCACACGCGGGGCGTGCGGCAGGCCATCACCGAGGCGCTCTACAACCGCAGCAAGCTGCAGCTCGAATACGACGCCAGCTCCACGCGCACCGCCGCCGAAGCCTTCCAGGCGCGCCAGGGCAACTGCCTGTCGCTGGTGATCATGACAGGCGCGTTCGCGAACGCGCTGGACCTCAAGGTGACGTTCCAGCAGATCTCGAGCGAGAACATGTGGAGCCGCTCGGGCGGCATGTACTTCATGAGCGGCCACGTCAACCTGCTGCTCGAGAAGCGGTACTCCGAGGGCATGGGCCGCTACGACCGCAACGACCTCTACACGATCGACTTCATGCCCGGCGAGGGCAACGAACTGCACGCCCACCCGATCTCGCAGCAGACCGTGCTGGCGATGTTCATGAACAACCGTGCCGCCGAGGCGATGGTGCGCGGCCAGCTCGACGACGCGTATTGGCGCGCACGCCAGGCGATCCAGCTCGACCCCGACTTCCGCAGTTCCTACAACACGCTGGGCGTGATCTACATGCGCCACGGCGACGCGGCGCACGCGGAGAGGGTGTTGCGCCACGTGCTCGACGGCTCGCCGGACAACCCGCGCATCGTGGCCAACTACGCCGAGGCGCTGCGCCTGCTGGGCCGCACCGCGGAAGCGCAGGCGATGCAGGCGCGCCTGGCCGTGCTGGAGCCGGTGCCGCCGTTCTTCTGGTTCGTGCAGGGCCAGGCGGCGCTGCACAAGGGCGATTTCACGAAGGCGCGCGAGATGTTCCTCAAGGAGATCGCGCGCGATCCGGACTATCACGAGTTCCACTACGCGCTGGCCGTGGCCGACTTCGGCCTGAACCGCGTCGACGAAGCGCGCGCCGAGCTCGCGCTGGCGATGACCGACGCCATCAAGCGCAGCGACCACGACCTGTACGCCGCCAAGCTCGACAAGCTCAAGGCCTGGCACCCGTCCAACGCGTCGACCTCCCTGGTGCAGTGACCCGCCGCGCCGGGCGGCGCGCGCTTCAGCGCTCGCCCGAGCCCCCGCGCACCAGTTCCAAGCGCACCTCCAGCGCGTGGACGCGGGCGTCCGATTGCGCGATCAGCAGGCGCTCGCGGATCTGCGCCGACTCGCGGTAGCTGTCGAGCGCCGCGCGCCAGTGCTGGCGTTCTTCGTTGAGCAGGCTGTTCTCCAGGTGCGCCTCGGCCAGCTCCTTGAGCAGCGCGCTCTCGGCCAGCAGTTCCAGCGCGAGACCGATGTGGGCCTGCGCGCGCCGATACTGACCGGCCAGGCGCTCGATGCGGCCCAGGCGCAGCTCCAGGATGCCGCGGTCGGGCCCGGCCTTGGCGGCGTCCGCGGATTTCACGCCCACCTGCAGCGCCTCGCGCGCCTTCTCGTACTGGCCGAGCACGATGTAGGCGTCGGCGATGTCCTCGCTGCCCTTGGCCACCGAGTAGTGCTGGCCCGCGGCCACCAGGCGCTCGACCATGGCCGAGGCCGCCGCCAGCAGCTCGGTGAGCTCGGGCGTCTCCACGCCGTGGCAGCCGGCCACCGCCAGGATCAGGCGCTGCACCAGCAGGTTCATCTTCACCGCGGCGTGCAGGTACGGGTCGTCGAATTCGGCGAGCAGGCCGTCGGCCAGCAGGGAGTGCTTGACGGCCTGTTCCATGTCGCCGAGCGCGTGGAAGGTGCTGCCGCAGTTGACCCAGAACAGGCAGCGGTCGCGCGGGCTGCTGATCTGGGCCAGCACCTTCTTGGCGCGTTCGAGCAGTTCGAGCGCGCCGCCCGCGTCGCCCGTGCGCGCGAGGGCCGATGCCAGCACCGTGAGCCCGCGCATCAGCTTCATGCCCGGCTCGAGCTTGCCGATCGCACGATAGCCGGCGATCACCGCCTCCTTGGCGCGGCCCGCGTTCAGGTGGCTCAGCGACAGCACGAAGTCGCACCAGCCCACGCTCTGCGGGTCGCCGCCGGCCACCAGCGACGGGCGCAGCGCGTTGCAGATCTCGATGGCGTCGTCGATGCGGCCCGAGCGCGAGCAGATCTCCGCCCGATCGAGCTGCTCCTCGATGGACGGCGGCGTGGGCGGCACGGCCTGGCCGTCGTCGGCGGCACGGCGGCCGCGCCGGCGCGGCTGCGGGCGGGCGCGCAGCGCGCTGGAGAGGTCGGCGAACGGAGGCGCGGCGGCGGGCTTGCCGTCGGGGGAATCGTCTGGCGGGGGCATCACGCCATCCTAGCGAGGCCGCGGCCCGTCCGCGATCCGGACAGACCGCCATGGGGCGAGCGAAACCCACGCTTGCAGGCACGAGAAGGCCCGCGTGCCGCTTTGCGCCTCGACACGCTTAGAATGGACCGGACATGAAGCAACTCTCGACCATCTTCCACACCGGGCATTGGCGCTGGTGAAGATCACGGCCCGGGTCGCGCCGCCTCCGGCGTGCGCCCCGCTGCTACCTGAGCCGCGTCTCCCCGCGGCTGACGAGAGACCCCCGATCGACCGTTCCGCGCCCTGCGGAGTCCCCGAGTCGGTCAAAGCCCAGACACAGGAACGCTCATGCTTCTGATGATCGACAACTACGATTCCTTCACGTTCAACCTCGTGCAGTACTTCGGCGAGCTCGGGCAGGACGTGCGGGTGGTGCGCAACGACGAGATCAGCGTGGAGGAGATCGGCGCGATGAAGCCCGACCACCTCGTGCTCTCGCCCGGCCCCTGCTCACCCGCCGAGGCCGGCGTGTGCGTGCCGGCGATCCGCGAATACCTCGGCAAGCTGCCCATCCTGGGCGTGTGCCTGGGCCACCAGAGCATCGGCGCCGCGCTCGGCGGCCGCATCGTGCGCGCCCAGCGCCAGATGCACGGCAAGGCCAGCACGCTCACGACGGACGGGCAGGGCGTCTACGCCGGCCTGCCGCGCGAGTTCAGCGTGATCCGCTACCACTCGCTGGTCATCGAGCAGGAGACGTGCCCCGGCGAGCTGGTCGTCACGTCGCGGTCGGAGGACGGCGAGATCATGGGCGTGCGCCACCGCGACCTCGTGGGCACGAAGACGCCGCTGGAAGGCGTGCAGTTCCACCCCGAATCGATCTTGTCGGAGCACGGCCACGCGATGCTGCGCAACTTCCTCCAGCTGAGCACCCTGCAATGAGCGCCATCGTCGATCTGCGCAGCGACACCGTCACCCGCCCCACGCCGGGCATGCGCGACGCGATGTTCGCGGCGCCGCTGGGCGACGACGTCTTCGGCGACGACCCCAGCGTCAACGCGCTGCAGGAGCAGGTGGCCGCGCTGCTGGGCAAGGAAGCCGCGCTGTTCATGCCCACCGGCACGCAGAGCAACCTCGCCGCCCTGATGAGCCACTGCCAGCGCGGCGACGAATACCTGGTGGGGCAGATGGCGCACACCTACCGGTGGGAAGGCGGCGGTGCCGCGGTGCTGGGCTCGATCCAGCCCCAGCCGATCGCCCACCAGCCCGACGGCTCGCTGGCGCTGGCCGACATCGAGGCCGCGATCAAGCCCGACGATGCGCACTTCGCGCGCACCCGGCTGCTGGCGCTCGAGAACACCTTCGGCGGCCAGCCCATGGCGATGTCGTACCTGCGCGATGCGACCGCGCTCGCGCGCCGGCACGGCCTCGCGACGCACCTGGACGGCGCGCGCGTGTTCAATGCCGCCGTGGCGCAGGCGCAAGCGGGCGGCACCGATCCGTACGCCGAGGCGCGCGCCATCGCCGACCTGTTCGACAGCATTTCCGTCTGCTTCAGCAAGGGCCTGGGCGCGCCGGTGGGCTCGGCGCTGGTCGGCTCGCGCGAGCTGATCGCCCGCGCGAAGCGCGTGCGCAAGATGGCCGGCGGCGGCATGCGCCAGTCGGGGCTGCTCGCGGCCGCCGCGTCCTACGCGCTGGAGCACCAGGTGGCGCGCCTGGCCGACGATCACGCCAATGCGCGCCGCCTGGCCGACGGCCTGGCCGGCATCACGGGGCTGACCTTCGCGCCGCCCGCCAGCAACATCCTGTTCGTCGACCTCGCGCCCGCGCTCGTCCAGGCGCGCGCCGCGGCCGGGTGGGGCGGGGCGCACGCCTCGCTGGTCGACGCGCTGCGCGCCCACGGCGTGCTGTGCACCGGCCTGTACAAGCTGCGCTTGGTCACCCACCACGACGTCGATGCCGCGGGCATCGACCGCGCCATCGCCGAAATCCGCCGCGCCGTCGGCGCCAACTAAGAGCCCTGCCGCATGCCGATCTCAGACACCGAAGCCCTGACTCGCGTGATCGAACACCGCGAGATCTTCCACGACGAGATGCTGGCGCTGATGCGGCGCATCATGAGCGGCGAGATGTCGCCCACGATGATCGCGGCGCTGGCGATCGGCCTGCGCGTGAAGAAGGAGACGATTGGCGAGATCACCGCCGCGGCCACCGTGATGCGCGAGTTCGCGGCGCCGGTGCCGGTGGTCGACCGCACGCACCTGGTCGACATCGTGGGCACCGGCGGCGACAGCTCGCACACGTTCAACATCTCGACCGCCTCGGTGTTCGTCGCCGCCGCCGCCGG
>Ga0068855_100002611_pt1 | contig 22206 bp, 21 predicted proteins | sample KBSCornC52_FD_66592 | JGI IMG/M metagenome (GOLD analysis project Ga0068855, IMG submission 66592) | Corn rhizosphere microbial communities from Kellogg Biological Station, Michigan, USA - KBS Corn C5-2 | ecosystem: Host-associated > Plants > Roots > Rhizosphere > Soil ...
TGATCGTCCGACAGCCATGCGATGGGTTGCAGATCGATCTCTGCTTGAATCATGGCTTCCAACCCGCGTGCGAATACGGATTTCACCATCTCGAACGCGAGTGGCGGACCGGCGGCGAACCGCTCGGCAACTTTCAGAGCTGCACCTAGCGCTTCACCAGCGGGGACGAGCTCATCGACCAGACCCAGTCGTTCGGCGCGCTGTGCATCGAAGGTCTCCGCGAGCGCAATCAACTGCTTTGCCTTGCTGAAGCCGACGCGATTCGGTAGCGAATACATGAGTGCCAGATCGGGAATGAACGCTACTTTCGTAAACGCACAACAGAACTTCGCGCCTTGGCCTGCGACGACATAATCGGATGCGGCCGCGAGCGCCAGCCCTGCACCGAATGCATAACCCTCGACAGCAGCGACGATGGGCTTGCCGCCCGCAATCATTTCCCGCACCAGCAACGCACCGCCGCGTTTCAAACGCGTGCGGCACTGACGAACCGTCGTCTCGTTGAACCCCTTGAGATCACCGCCGGCCGTGAAATTAGGCCCCGCAGCGGCGAGCACGATGGCCCGCACCTCGTCATCGTCGTTGAGCTCGGCGAAACGCTCCGTCAATTCCTTCCGCATCGCTGCGGAGAACGCATTCATGTGCTCGGGATCGTTGAGCGTGAGGGTAACGATGCCGTTGTTGCGTTCGAGGGTGGTGAGGGAAGGCATGGAAGCTCCGTGGGCGGCTCAATTCCCCGTAAACACCGGCTTGCGCTTCTCCATGAACGCTTTCGCAGCTTCGCCGAAATCGTCGGAGTTCTGCAGCACCGACTGGAAGTTGATTTCCGTATTGACTGCGCCGTCGAGCGTTTCATTGCCGACGCTCATCGCGGATTTGAGCAAGGCCAGCGCAATCGGAGGCATCTTGGCGAAGCGCTTGGCGACTTCGATGGCTTCTTCGAGCGCCTTGCCCGGCTCGCATAATTTATTGACCAGATCGATTCGCAGCGCTTCGTTGGCGTCGAACTGATCGCCCAGCGCACAGAGTTCCATGGCTTTGCGATAGCCGATTTTGCGCGGCAACGACCAGATGGCGCCGACGTCCGGCATCAGCCCGACCTTGATGAAGGCGCACCCGAATTTAGCTTCGCGCGAAGCGACGGCGTAATCGGACATGGCGACGAAGGAAACACCGGCGCCCATACAGTTGCCTTCCACTGCGACGATCAACGGCTTCGGCCCGGTCACGAACAGCTTGAAAACGCGGGTCGCGATGTCCATGCGCATGCGTCCTTCGATCACCTTGCGCTGCTTCATCTCGCTGATATCGCCGCCCGCGCAGAGATTGCCACCCGCGCCGGTGAGTACGATGGCACGGCAAGCGTCGTTCTCGGAAATCTCCACCAGACGCGCATACATCGTATGGCGCATTTTCAAGTTGAAGGCATTCAGCCGCTTGGGATTGTTCATCGTCATGATGGCGATGTCGTCCTCGTAGCGGACTTGCAGAATCTCGTCGTTGTTGTCGCTCATGCTAGCCTCTCATCGCCCCGCCGATTGCGCGCGGTGCTTCACAAAAATTCGCCGAATGCCTCGGTGTGATGTTCAACGTTGCCCCACGTCATGTCGATGCACGTCAGCCGCTTGAAATAGTGGCCGACGGAAAGCTCGTCGGTCATGCCCATGCCGCCGTGCAACTGAATCGCACACTGGCCGACCAAACGCCCTGAGCGCCCGATCATCGCCTTGGCTGCAGAGATCGCGCGCCGCCGCTCGGCTGCATTGGCATTGGTTGATTGCGAGGCCGCCAGCAGCGCTGCCGAGCGCGCCTGCTCCGTCGCAATCGCCATATCCGCAACCCGATGTTGTAGTGCTTGGAATGTGCCGATCGGCTTGCCGAATTGTTGGCGCGTGCGCAAATATTCGGCCGTCATCTCGATGATTTGCTCCATGCAGCCGACTGCCTCTGCACACAAAGCAGCGAGACCGAAGTCGAGTGCATGTTCGAGCGGCGCAAATCCCGCGCCGATCGATCCCACGAGTGCGTCGGTACCGACCTGCACATTCTTCAACGTCACTTCGGCAGAACGCTGGCCGTCGATGTTTGGAAACCCCTGCACTTCTACGCCGGCTGCACGTGCATCGATCAAAAAGAGCGACACGCCTTGCGGCTCACGCGACGATCCACTCGTGCGCGCAGAGACGATCAAGCCGTCCGCGCTGTCACCGTGCAATACCACAGCTTTGCGTCCGTTCAGCACATAACCCGCGCCGGTTTTTTCGGCGCGCGTGTCGATTTGCACGAGATCGAATCGTGCACTGGGTTCGAACGTTGCAAGCGCCACGCGCTTCGAGCCTTCGACGATGGCGGGAAGCCATGCAGATTTTTGCGCCTCTGTGCCCGCCTGTGCGAGCAATTGCGCGCCGACGATGGCTGTCGAAAGATAAGGCTCGAGCACGAGCCCGCGCCCGAATGCATGCATGACGATGAATATCTCGGCAGGTGTCGCGTTCAGGCCGCCGTGTTCTTCCGGCACGGCAAGACCGAGCAATCCCATCTCGGCGAACTGTTGCCAATACTCTTGAGAGAAGCCGAGCTTGCTCGTTACCAGCGCACGCCGCGCTTCGAGCGTGTAAGCGTCTGCGACGAAGCGGCCGACCGTGTCGGCCAGCATTTGCTGTTCTTCGGTGTAGGTGAAGTCCACGCTCTAAAGCCCCAAAACCGATTTGCTGATGATGTTCTTTTGAACTTCGTTGGTGCCGCCGTAGATCGAGACTTTACGCAAGTCGAAATACTGCGCCGCCAGGCCGTTCAGATGCGCGCCGCCGGCAGTGGGTCCGGTGTAACCCAATTCCAATGCTTGCGGCAGATACGGCAATGCATAAGGGCCTGCACATTCCATGAGCAGTTCGCCCAGCTCCTGTTGTATCTCCGAGCCGCGGATTTTCAGAATGGACGCTTCGACATCGACCTTCTGACCGGCCTGTTGCAAAGAGATCATGCGCATGAGCGACCACTCGTGCGACAACACGTCGATTTCCATGCGCGCGACGCGGTCGCGAAAACGCGGATCTTCGATGAGCGGCCGCCCGCGCTTCGTCTCCGTGCGTGCGTATTCTTTGAGACGGCGTAACAAGCGTTTACACATGCCGATGCCGGCGATGTTGGCGCGTTCGTGACCGAGCAAATACTTGGCGATGGTCCAGCCTTGATTCTCCTGGCCCACCAGGTTTTCGACCGGCACCTCGACGTTGTCCAGGAATACTTCGTTCACGTCGTGTCCCTGATCGAGCGTGCGAATGGGTTTCACCTTGAGACCCGGTGTCGCCATGTCGATGAGTAAGAACGAAATGCCTTGTTGAGGCTTGCCCTGCGTGGACGTGCGCACCAAGCAGAAAAACCAATTGGCCCAATGTGCGAAGCTGGTCCAGGTTTTCTGGCCGTTCACAATATAACGATCGCCGCGCCGTTCCGCGCGTGTGGATAGCGACGCGAGATCGGAGCCCGAGCCGGGTTCCGAATAACCCTGGCACCACCAATCGTCCATCGACACGATGCGCGGCAAGTGGCGGCGCTGTTGTTCGGGCGAGCCGAATGCAATGATGACGGGGCCCACCATCGACAATCCGAACGGCATTTGCCGCGGCGCGCCGTTGGTAAAGCACTCTTCTTCGAAAATCGTACGCTGCCGCGCATTCCAACCCGTGCCGCCGAACTCCTTCGGCCAACCCGGTGCGCCCCAGCCGCGCTTGTGCAAAATCTTTTGCCAGCGCACGTAGTCTTCGCGTTCGACACGCTGAAAGCCCAACACGCGATCGCGAATGTCGGTCGGCAGATTGGCGATGACGAACTCGCGCACTTCGGCGCGAAAGGCGATGTCTTCGGGCGTGTCTTGCAACTGCATGCGATTACTTTCCGGTGAAATTGGGTTTGCGCTTTTCCATGAACGCGCGCTTGCCTTCCTTGAAATCCTCGGACACGTTCATGTCGAGCATGACCTCGGCATCGCTGATCGCGGCCTCGTGCAGCGATTGGAACGGCAGATCCCACAGTTGTCGTTTGAGCATCTTGAGTGAACGTGGCGACACGTTGTCCGCGAGATCACGCGCATACGCATACGTCGCTTCAACCAGCTTGTCTGCAGGATGCACTTGATTGACGAGGCTCATGCGCAGCGCTTCGGCGCCCTTCACCTTGCGCGCAGAAAACAACAAGTCGGTCGCATTGGCATGACCGACCGCGTTCCTGAGCGCCCAAGCCATACCGTATTCGGAAGCGAGACCGATACGCGAAAACGCAGTCGTGATCACCGTCTCTTCACTGGCGAAGCGCAGATCGCAAAAGAGTGCATGCACCAGGCCGATGCCCGCGGTCGCACCGTTCAGCATGGCGATCACGGGTTTGGACAGAGACGGGAAATAAGAAGTCCGACCTTGATAGTCGGGCCGGCGGCTGAAGTCATACGCACGCGGCAACTTGTCGATGAGATGACGCGGGTTGTCGGTCTTGAAGCCAGTGATGTCGCCGCCCGCACAAAAGGCGCGTCCGGCACCGGTGATAACGATGACACGCACGTTTTCGTCGGCATCCGCCGCATGCGTGGCTTGCCACACTTCTTCAGCGATCACATCGGTCCACGCATTGAGCTGCTCGGGTCGATTGAGTGTGATGGTCGCGATGCGGTCTTTGACGTCGTAGATGATTTGTTGATAAGACATGACTCGACCTTTGTGCTACGCGTAATTCAGCGGGCTATGCAACTTGCTTCAAACGGCCTTCTCGCCATGCAGGCGTGCAACGGCCGCAGCGTCATAGCCGAGTTCCTGCAAGATCGCATCCGTATGCTGGCCTACGCTCGGAATGGGATCCATGCGTGCAGAGAATCCCTCGGGCAGTCCCGGTGGCAGCAAGGCAGGCAACGTCCCTACCGGCGATTCCACCGTGGTCCAGCGCTCGCGCGCCTTGAGCTGCGCGTGTTCCCACACTTCGTGCATCTCGTTCACTCGCGCGTTGGCAATCTGAGCTTCATCCAACCGTGCCACGACCTGCTCTGCCGTGAGCGCTGCGAACGTCTCGACGATGATGGCGTAGAGCTCGGTGCGAGCGGCAGCACGCTTCTTGTTGGCATCGAAGCGCGGATCGCGTGTGAGCTCGGGACGCCGCAATACCTTTTCACAGAACGCACTCCACTCGCGCTCGTTCTGCAGACCCAGCATGACGACTTTACCGTCCCCCGCAGGAAACGGCCCGTAGGGATAAATCGTCGCGTGTGCTGCACCCGTGCGAGGTGGCGGCGGTGCGCCTTCGAACGCGTAGTAAAGCGGATACGTCATCCACTCAGTCATGCTCTCCAACAACGATACATCGATGCGACAGCCACGACCGGTGCGACCGCGCGCAAGCAATGCGAGCAGGATATTGCTGTACGCATACATGCCGGCCGAAATATCGGCGATGGAGTTGCCCGCTTTGCTGGGCTCGGAGGCCGGCCCCGTGATCGAGAGCATTCCCGATTCGCTTTGGATCAACAGATCGTACGCCTTCTTCTCGCGATAAGGACCGGAATCGCCATAGCCCGAGATGTCGCACACGATCAGCTTGGGATGCTTCTTTTCGAGCGTCTGATAAGAGAGACCGAGTCGAGCCGCGGCGCCGGGACCCAAGTTTTGCACCAGCACATCCGTCTTCTCGAGCAGCTTGCTCAAGATATTCGCCGCTTCGGGATGTTTGACATCGAGCGAGAGACTTTCTTTGGACCGATTGATCCATACGAAGTGCGACGCGAGTCCGCGCACACGATCGTCGTAACCGCGCGCGAAATCGCCCCCGCCGGGACGCTCGATTTTGATGACACGCGCGCCGTGATCGGCGAGCTGGCGAGTACAGAAAGGCGCGGCGATGGCGTGTTCGAGCGACAGGACCGTGATGCCGTCTAAAGGACGCATGAGTTCACCTTAGAAGGAACGCGGCAAGCCGAGCACGTGTTCGGCAATGTACGAGAGCACGAGATTGGTCGAGATCGGCGCGACTTGATACAAGCGTGTCTCGCGGAACTTGCGCTCGACGTCGAATTCAGCCGCGAACCCGAAACCGCCGTGCGTCTGCAAACAAACGTTCGCCGCTTCCCACGACGCTTTCGCGGCGAGGTACTTGGCCATGTTGGCTTCCGCACCGCACGGCTTGTGCGCATCGAAGAGCTCGCAAGCTTTGAAGCGCATGAGATTGGCTGCTTCGATTTCGATATACGATTCGGCGATCGGGAACTGCACGCCTTGGTTCTTGCCGATGGGTCGATCGAACACAATGCGCTCGTTGGCGTATTTGCTCGCGCGGGCAACGAACCAATAACCGTCGCCGATGCACTCCGCGGCGATGAGCGTGCGCTCGGCATTGAGGCCGTCGAGGATGTATTTGAATCCCTTGCCTTCTTCGCCGATCAAGTTTTCGGCGGGAATTTCCAGGTTATCGAAGAAGAGCTCGTTGGTTTCGTGATTCACCATGTTGGGAATCGGCCGCACCGAAAGTCCGTTCTTGAGTGCGTGATGCAAATCGACGATGAAGATGGACATGCCTTCGGATTTGCGCTGCACCTGTGCCACAGGCGTCGTACGTGCAAGCAGAATCATGAGATCGGAATGCTGCAGGCGTGAGATCCACACCTTCTGTCCGTTCACAACGTACTTGTCGCCTTTCTTGACTGCCGTCGTCTTGAGCTTGGTGGTATCGGTGCCCGTTGTCGGTTCGGTCACACCCATCGATTGCAAGCGCAATTCGCCGCTCGCGATCTTGGGGAGATATAGACGCTTCTGCTCTTCCGAGCCGTGCCGCACCAAGGTACCCATGTTGTACATCTGGCCGTGGCAAGCGCCCGAATTGCCGCCCGAGCGATTGATTTCTTCCATGATCACCGACGCTTCGGCGAGTCCGAGACCCGAACCGCCGTATTCCTGCGGAATGAGCGCGGCGAGCCATCCCGCTTCGGTCAACGCATTGACGAAGGCTTCGGGATACGTGCGCTGCTCGTCGATCTTGCGGAAGTATTCGTCGGGAAACTCGGCGCAGAGGGCGCGAACACCGTCGCGGATGTCTTGATATTGTTCGATCGCTTTCATGAAGAGAACTGTCGGTTGAGCGTAAAGATGAAAAGAATTAGGCCAATCGCACTTGCGCTTCGGTCGCCAAGTTGCCGTCGGCATCCTTGGCCCAGAGCCGAATGAGTTGCGGCGTTTGCGCATCCGGTTGTGCGCATACGAAGAAGGGCTGCAGATCGAACAATGGTGCGACCGCCTTGAAAGAGAATTCGGCTACGCGCGCGTTCGGCACATTGCGATAGACGAGATCGAGCAACAACGTCGCGATCAGCGGCCCGTGCACCACGAGCCCGGGATAATGCTCGACTTCTGTCGCATACGGACGGTCGTAGTGAATGCGATGGCCGTTGAACGTGATTGCAGAGTAGCGAAACAACAAAACGGGATCGGGTTTGATCTCGCGTTGCCAACGCTCGCCGGCCGGTGCGGGACTCGGCGCACTTTGCGCGCCGGGTTGCGGCGCATCGCGATACACGATGTCTTGTTCTTCCGTGATTGCGACTTCACCGTTGCAACGGAGTTCATGCGACACGCGAACGAAAACGAGAGCGCCCGCGCGGCCTTGCTTCGTAGTCACGTCTTCAATACGTGAGAGACGCGTAATGGGTGCACCGATGCGCACGTCGCCATGACAACGAATGCGGCTGCCCGCCCACATACGGCGTGGCAACTCGACTAGCGGTAAGAAGCCGCCACGCTTCGGATGACCATCCACATCGATGGAAGATTGCGGCGCGGTCGGTAGGAAATAGAGCCAATGCGCCGGCAAAGGTAACGCGGCGCCTTCGCGATCATCGAGCGAGCGATCCAACAATGCACCCAGCGCACGTAGCGGCGCCGCGGCCGCAATATCCTTCAGAGTTTCCGTCTTGCCTTTCCAGGCATCGAACTGCGGCGCATGCCCGTTCATATAGTTGAACTTCGCTCTAGAAATAGAACGTTAGTCTACACAATCCGCCTTGCCGAGTGGCCACCGCTCGTCATAACACTCGTCATAAGTTGAGCAGCACCCTTCGAATAAGTCTGTAGTGACCCTTGGCCGAGGGTCTTGGGTGGGGAGCTGTTTTCCCGACCGCCGTGAATCCGTCCATGGAGGCTGCGCAAAAACATCCTGTTTTTGACGCTCGGGAAAACAGCTCCCCACCCAAGACCCTCCAGTGGCGCTCGAAAACTTCGGTGGCATCCAGTAGAAACGATGTCAACGTCGATCCAACGCCGAATCATTAATCGAGCGCTATCGAGTCGATCGAGCGCCCCATCGTCAAATGCTGGTAGAGCCTGTCTCGGGGAGGGCTTTCCAGGGGCGTCAAAAACAGGGATGTTTTTGCCGCAGGCTCCAGGGACGGATTCACGCCGGCCCTGGAAAGCCCTCCCCGAGACAGGCTCACACCCTCACAGAACGCTACTCCGAAATCACTCAACGCAATTCGACGACACCGTTGTTGAGCGCGACCACGTCACGTGCAGGAATGCGTGCTCGGACGTGTACCTTGTTTTGTACGCGCCAGAGCTCGAACTTGACGACTTCGCCGGGATACACGGGCGAAGTGAAACGCACGGCCATCGACTTGATGCGCGTCGCATCGTACTCACAGACCGTTTTCAACACCGCGTGAGCCGCCATACCGAACGTGCACAAGCCGTGCAGAATGGGCCGCGGGAACCCTGCGGCGCGAGCGACATCCGGATCGGCATGCAGTGGATTGTAGTCGCCGCTCAAACGATAGATGAGTGCCGCCTGTTCGAGAGAGCTCAAATCCAATTCGAAATCCGCAGCTCGCTCCGGCACGGCGGGCAGCGCGTCAGGACCGGGATCACTGACACCTGTCGTCGCGCTAAATCCACCATCACCGCGCAAGAAAGACACCTGCGTCGTCGTTGCAAGCAGCTCGTTGCTGCCTTCAATGAACAGATCGCGGCGTATCACGGTAATTGCGCCTTTGCCGGCCCCTTTGTCCGTGATCGACACGACACGATTCTTGGCTATCAATGTGGCTGCGGCCGGCAACGGCTTGTGCAGCTCGATGCGCTGTTCGCCGTGCACCAGCTTCACCCAGTCTGCACCGGTGCGGGGATCGCGCCACCAAAAGCCCGGGCTGCCGAGGACGGCCACCATGGAGGGGACGACTTGCAGATTCTTTTCGAAGACGTAGCGCAATTGACCGGCATCGAGCGGATCGGCACCGAAGCCCACACCCAATGCGTAGAGCATGGTGTCGCGCTCGGTATACGCGTGCTTGATCTCGCCGAAATTCCAATTCTTGACAGCGTTGTAATCGATCATAAGACCTCTAAACAGCCCGAGCCTGTGTTGTTCAGGCAGGTTCGAACACGACCAAGCCACGGCCTTCGTTCTGGATGATCTTGGCTTTCACGGCCAGGCCGATCTTGACCTCTTCCGGTGCAATGCCGTCGACGCGGCTCATCATGCGCGGACCTTCCGCCAGATCGATCAGCGCCACGTTGTAGTTCGGGGTCGGGGGTTTCTGTCGCACCACAGTGGTGGAGTAAACGGTGCCGCGACCCGAGGCTTCGACCCATTCGAGATCAGTCGAGCCCGTGCCGGGTTCGACCGTGCGCGGATAAAAAATGTACTTCCCCGTGGCGCGGCTGCGTTGGATGCGAAACGATCCTGCGTCGAGAAACTTCTGAAATTCCACTTCGGGATGAACGTAGGTCATGTCTCTTTCCTCATCCGTGCATGGTGAGGCCGCCGCTCACGCTCAGCACCTGGCCGGTGATGAAATCGGTCGCAGGCGAAGAGAAATAGAGAATGCTGTAGGCCACTTCGGTGGTCTTACCGAGACGGCGCATGGGGATCGCTTTGACCAATGCTTCGCGCAACGAGGGATTGGGAATACCTTCGTGGAATAGCGGCGTATCGGTCGGGCCGGGGGCGATGCAGTTGCAGTTGATCTTGTAACGCGCCATTTCGCGCGCCAACCCTTTCGTGAAGGCGATGATCGCGCCTTTGCTGCCCGAATAGAACGTCTCGCCCATGCTGCCGACGCGTCCGGCGTCGCTCGCCACCGTCACGATCTTGCCGCCCTTGGCGCGTTGAATCATGTCCGGCAGAAAGCGCTGAATCATGCGCACGGGACCGACGTAGTTGATGGCGATCACTTTGTCCCAGAAATCGGGCGTGTTCTCCATGAAAGGTCCCACCCGCTCCCAACCGGCCACGCTCGCGATGATGTCGACGCCGTTTTGCGCCCGCGATTTCACGGTGTCGACGAAACGGTCGACGGATGCTCCGTCGGCGAGATTGAGGGGCACGAATTCAGCGCTGCCGCCGGCTGCCTTGATGCCGTCCGCAGTGGCGCGACCACCTTCCTCGTTGATATCACCGCCGAAGACGTGTGCGCCTGCCAAGGCGAATTGTTGGGCAGTGGCTCGGCCGATGCCGGATGCGCAGCCGGTAACAACAACCGTCTTGCCCTGAAGGTTCGTCACCTGCTGCCAACTCGGTTCGCCTGCTTGTGAGTTCGTGTTCATCTCTTGCTGTTCCAGTGGTGATTCTCGAAAAAAGGCCGCGTGACTTCGCAATAGCGAATACGGCTGAGCGCTGCGGAGGCGGCAGCCTAACGGCTGACTTGTAGAGGGTCAACGGGATTAGCGCCGCGCTCTCAGCCGACATAACGATGCCCTGCGAATGCGCTGCGTTCGCCGTTGACTGATCAGCGATCTCCGTTCAAGCTAACGCACGGCATTCAGATAATTGTAACGGCGCGTCTCACTCGCGCGAGCGCCTCAGTCGAGGAATTCATGGTAAACATCGTCAAAGACAAAGTCGTCGTCATCACAGGATCCGGTGCGGGCATCGGTCGCGAGTTCGCGCTCGCATTCGCAAAACATGGCGCCAAGGTCGTCGTCAACGATCTGGGCAAGACACCCGAAGGCGGGCTGGCGGCCGAAAAGGTCGCAGGTGAAATCAAAGCCGCAGGCGGTGCTGCTGTCGCTAGCACGGACAGCGTTGCCGAATGGCAATCCGCAGCGCGCATTGTGCAAAGCGCCATGGATAATTTCGGTCGCATCGACTGCGTCGTGAACAACGCCGGCATCGTGCGTGACCGCTTCTTCTTCAATATGAGCTTGGACGAATGGAAAGCCGTGGTCGATGTGCACCTGAACGGCTCCTTCTTTGTCGCTCGTGCAGCAGCCCCTTATTTCAAGAGCCAGAACTCCGGCTCATACATTCATATGACGTCCACGTCGGGCCTCATTGGCAACTTGGGACAGGCAAACTACAGCGCCGCCAAAATGGGCGTCGCAGGACTGTCGAAGTCCATCGCACTCGACATGGCCAAGTTCAATGTGCGCTCGAACTGCATCGCTCCGTGGGCGTGGACGGCCATGACGGCGACCATTCCTGCAGACACGCCCGAAAACATCGCGCGCATCGAAAAGATGAAGAAGATGGAAGCAGGCAAGATCGCTCCTCTCGCGGTCTATCTCGCGAGCGATGCCGCAGCCAAAGTGAGCGGCCAGATCTTCGGCGTGCGCGCCAACGAAATTTACTTCTTCAATCAGATCCGCATGATTCGCTCCGTGCACCGCTCGGAAGGGTGGACGCCCGAGGACATTGCAGAACACGCCATGCCCGCGTTCGAAGCGAATTTCTTCCCCAATGTCGCCTCCATGGCGTTGACGCCTTGGGACCCGATCTAAGACAAGAGGACGATGCTCTGATGGATACCGTTGGTTTGGGGCTCTGCCTCGAAGATTTACCCGTGGGCCGCCGGTTCAAAACCGTCGGACGCACTATCACCGAAACCGACATCGTCGGCTTCATCAACGTGACCGGCATGGTCGAAGTGCTGTTCACCAATATGGAATTCCTCAAACACGAATCGGCCATCAAGGGCCGCGTGTCGCCGGGAGCGTTGGTGTTCTGTCTGACCGAAGGCTTGCTGACGCAAGCGACCATGCAAGGCACCGGCTTCGCGTTTCTCGACATGCAGTTCAAAGTCGAAGGCCCCACCTTCGCCGGCGATACCATTCACGTCGAATGCGAAGTGATCGAGTCGCGCCGTTCGCAAAGCAAGCCGCAATACGGCCTGGTGCGCACGCGCAATCAAGTCTTCAAACAAGACGGCAAGCTGGTTCTGACTTACACGCCGCTGCGCATGGTGAAGGCCCGCAGCGTTCCGGGCGCCTGATGACCACTTTAGATTCCAAGAACCGCGGCCAAGGGCCGCTGGTCGGCGTGCGCGTCGTCGATCTCACTGTCAACGTGCTGGGCCCGGTCTCCACGCAAGTGTTGGGCGACTTGGGTGCGGATGTGATCAAGGTGGAAACGCCGAGTGGCGATCCCAACCGCGACACCGGTCCGCACCGCCATGCCGGCATGGCGGCCATGCACATGAACATGAACCGCAGCAAGCGCAGCGTGGTTCTCAATTTGAAACAGCCCGAGGGACGCGAAGCGCTGATGAAATTGATCGAAAGCGCCGACGTGTTCGTGCACAGCATGCGTCCGCAAGCTGCCGAGCGACTCGGCATCTCGTATGCCGAAGTGTCGAAGCGCAATCCGCGCATCATTTATGGTTTCGGCCCGGGATATCGCCAGGATGGCCCGCGTCGCAACGACCCTGCTTACGACGACGTCGTGCAAGGCGAAAGCGGCATCGCTTCTCTGATGGCTCAGTCCGTCGGCGAGCCCCGCTACTACCCCACCGTCATCATCGATAAATTTTGCGGGTACATGCTCGCCTCGGCGATCGGCATGGCGCTCTTCAACCGCGAGCGCACCGGTCTTGGCCAAGAGGTGCAAGTGCCGATGTACGAGACCATTCTGAGCTTCAACTATCTCGAACATCTCTGGAGCGCCGCATTCGATCCGCCGCTCGGACACGGTGTCGGATACGTACGCCTGCTCACGACGCATCGCCGCCCCTACCGCACCAAGGACGGCTACATTTGTGTGCTCGCGGTGAACGACGACCAATGGCAGCGGCTCCTCCCTGTCCTCGGCGTACCCGAACTCGCCAAAGATGAGCGCTTTGCGAAAACAGCGCAGCGGGTGAAGCACTACAACGAGCTGTACGGCATCGTGGGCGAACAATTGTTGACGCGCACGACGGCCGAGTGGCGCGTGCTGTTGGACGGCATCGAAATTCCGAACGGACCGATGCGTTCCTTGCAGGAATTGATGAACGATCCGTATCTCAACGAGACCGGGTTCTTTCACCGCTACGAACATCCCTCGGAAGGACCCGTCGTCACGACTCGAGTCCCCACACACTTCTCGCGCACGCCACCCGGCGCACCGAAACCCCCGCCGCGGTTGGGTGAGCATACGGCCGAAGTGTTTGCAGAACTGGGCTATTCCCCGGAAGAAATCCGCAAGCTCGGATGAGCTTGCGCGGCTTTCAGCCGCTATCACACCCTCGGAGGATCTATGAGTTCATCGACGAACATCCAAACGCCTTTCAGACTGGACGGAAAAAGCGCAGTGGTCACCGGCGCCGCTTCGGGCATCGGCAGGTCGGTCGCGCTTACGCTTGCCAAGGCAGGCGCTCGCGTCGTCGCCGCCGATGTGAACGGTCCTGGTGCGCAAGCCACCGCGCAGCTCATCGGCACAAATGCAGTCGCAGCCACCTGCGACATATCGAGTGAAGCTTCGATCATCGCGCTGTTCGAAACCGCCAAGAAGGCGTTCGGTAGCGTGGACATTCTCGTCAACGTCGCCGGTATCTATCCCAAGACGACGTTTTTGGAAACGCCGGTGGACAAGTGGGACAAGGTCCATGCCGTCAATCTGCGCGGCACATTCCTGTGCATGCGCGAAGGCATCAAGTGCATGAAAGCGGCCGGTCAGGGCGGCGCGATCGTCAACATCTCTTCCGTCGCCTCCATGCAACCCGTCATTTTCGACAACGGCGACTACGGTGCGAGCAAAGCTGGCGTGAACAATCTGACCAAGGTGGCCGCATTGGAATTTGCTGCGGACCGCATTCGCGTCAATGCAATTTTGCCGGGTGGCGTGGCCACTGAAGGCGCGGCACAATCCACCTCTGCCAAGCAGGCTCATGGGCCCATCACACAGCCGGGACGCATGCCGCTCGGGCGAATCGGCCAGCCCGAAGACATCGCCCATGCGGTATTGTTCTTCGTGAGCCCCGCCGCCGACTACATCACAGGTCAACTGCTCGCAGTCGATGGCGGCTTCCAGGTGAGCTAAGCAAGCAGGAGCGAACTCGTGAGCGCCATACCGACAGAGATTCCGTCGCACGTACCGCGGGAATTGGTGCGTGACTTCGACTTGTATCGCGTCCCCGGAGTGGAACAGGACTATCAGCTCGCGCTCAAGCGCATTCACGACGATGGATGGCCCGATATCTTCTGGACACCCCGCAACGGCGGACATTGGGTCATTACGCGCGGCGACGACATGTATGCGTTCTTCGCCGACACGGAGCACTTCTCTTCCAACAATCTGACGGTGCCGCGCCCTCCCCATGCGCATCACCTCTATCCCATCCACGCCGATCCGCCTCAACACGCAGCGTATCGCGCTTTGATCGCCCCGGCGTTTTCGCCCAAGGCAGTGGCAGCGCTCGAAAGCAAAGCACGCGCACTTGCCGTTCGGCTCGCGGAAGAGCTGAAGCCGCAAGGCCGTTGCGAATTCATCAATGACTTCGCGCAGCATTTGCCCATCGAAGTGTTCATGGGCATCGTCGATCTGCCGGCGAGCGACCGTAAAATGCTGCTCGGATGGGCCGACAGCATGGTGCGACCGGAGACGCCCGAGACGCCCATGCTCACCATTCAAAAGATCTTCCAATACATGGGTAGCAAGATCGCCGAACGCCGCGCGAAGCCGGGCGACGACTTATTGAGCCAATTGACGCGCGGTATGGTGTTCGGCCGGCCCATCACGGACGAAGAATTGGTGGGCATGTGCTCGCTCGTTCTGATCGGCGGCATGGACACGGTGGCTTCGGCCACAGGATTCGCAGCGCACTTCCTTGCGAAGAGTCCAGAGCATCGGCGGCAACTCATCGACAATCCGGGGTTGATTCCCAAAGCCGTGGACGAGCTGCTGCGCCGCTTCCCCATCGTGAATCAAGGGCGCGAAGTGAAGCAGGACTATCAATATCGCGATATTCCTTTCAAGAAGGGCGAGATGATCGTCATGCTCACCACCTTGCACGGCTTGGACGAACGCAAATTCCCCGATCCTCTGAAGGTTGATTTCAACCGTCCCACGCCCATTCATTCGACGTTCGGCAACGGTCCCCACCGCTGTCCGGGTTCGAATCTCGGCCGTACGGAACTCAAAGTGTTCCTGCAAGAGTGGCTCGCTCGCATTCCGGATTTCGAAGTCGATCCTCGAGGCGCGGTGGGCATGCGCTCCGGCGTCAACGGCACGATCTTTCAACTACCGCTGGTTTGGTGAGCACCATGCAAGAGAGCAGGAAATGGCAATGTTATTTCTGCGGCTACATCTACGATGAAGCCGTAGGTGATCCGGAGGGAGGCATTGCGGCGGGCACGCGCTGGGAAGACATTCCCGAAGATTGGGTGTGCCCCGGTTGCGGCGCCACCAAATCCGACTTTGCGATGATGGAAGCGGCATAACAAAACGATGCGACCACAACTGTTCAAGACTCGCATTACCGAGTTACTAGGCATCACACATCCCATTCTGTGCGGCGGCTTGGGGCCCGGCGTCTCCGACGCGAGCTTCGTGGCCGCAATCGTGAACGCGGGCGGCATGGGTTTCATCATGGCGCTCGGCTGGACCGATCCCGACCAATTCCGCGAAGAACTGCGCAAGTGCGCGACGCTGACCGGCGGCAAGCCCTTCGGCGTGAATCTCTACATCTCGCGACAAGCCGGTGGCGTCGAGCGCGCCAAGCAGCAGCTTCGCATCATGTGCGAAGAAAAAGTGAGTTGTGTCGAAACCGCCGGCGCCAGTCCCGAGCCTGTGATTCCGATCCTGCGTGAAGCCGGCATCAAAATTCTTCACAAGGTACCTGCGGTCAAATACGCGTTCACGGCCGAGCGGCTCGGTGTCGATGCAGTCATCATCGTCGGCGCCGAATGCGGCGGACATCCCGGCATTTACCAGATCGGCAGCATGGTGCAGGCGGCCCACGGCCCCGCCGCTATCAAGTTGCCCGTCGTCATCGGCGGCGGCATCGGCACCGGTCGCCAAATCGCCGCCACGCTCGCAATGGGCGCGGAAGGCGTGGTCATGGGATCGCGCATGCTGGTGGCGGAAGAACTGTGGATCAACCGCAAGTACAAAGACATCGTCGTGAGCGCAGACGGCACGGAAAGCGTCATCGTAAAGAAAGCGATTCGCGATCATCACCGCGTTTATAACAACGCTTCGGCGCAAGCCGTGGTCGAACTCGACGACAGAAAAGTCACCGACTTCGAACAGTATCGTCCGCACGTCATGGGCAACTTGGCGCGCGAGGCATATCACAGCGGCGATCCGAGCAAGGGCATGCTGGATTTCGGCCCTGCGGTCGTGTTCGCCGACCGCGTCGAACCGGTGGAGACGATCTTCGACCGCCTGATCGACGATGCATCAGTGGCCATCGGACGCATGCAGCATCTCACCGTTCGCGCCTGACGCTCAGAATTCTGATGCGCTATCATGCGCACTCAGAAATTCGTACAGCGTTCAGATAATTGAATAGCGTCACAGAGCAACGCCCCGAGGCGACACTGCAAGAGCAGCGTCGCACACCTCATGAACCCGAGCGCATGAGCCCATCATCGCGCGCTCCGATGGTGTGGATGCTGGCAGCCAGCGCCTCGTTTGCAGCGATGGCTGCATGCATGAAGCTCGCTTCGCAACACAGCGTGCCCGTGGGACAAATCCTGTTCTATCGCGGCCTGATCTCGGTGGTGTTGATTTATGCGTATTTGAGAGGCCGCCAAATTTCATGGCGCACCCCGCATTGGGCAGCTCACGCCAAACGCGGCATCATCGGCTTCATCGGCATGGCGGCGTATGTGAGCGCGATTTCTCTGCTGCCGCTCGCAACTGCAGTAACGTTGAATTACGCCTCGCCGTTGATACTCGGCTGCATGCTGCTCTTCATCTATCGCGAACGCCCGCACGTCATTACCGTTGCGAGCTTGTTGGGAGGAATCGGCGGCATTGTCCTGCTCTTGCGACCGGCCTTCTCGAGTTCGCAATGGTTAGGAGCATCGGTCGCGCTTGTCTCCGCGCTCACTGCAGCGATTTCTGCGCTCAACATCCGTGCGCTCGGGCAGCTCGCAGAGCCTCCGGCACGCACTGTGTTTTATTTCTCGTTGTCCGTTACGTTGGGTGCTCTACCGTGGTTCTGCTTCAGCAACCCTGGTTCGCTCACGTCCACAGGCGCCGCATACATGCTCGGCGCCGGTATCCTCGCGACGGTCGGGCAATACACGCTGACGCATGCCTATCAGCGCGGGCAGACTCTCATCATGTCGCTACTGGGCTATTCGCAAGTGGTGTTCTCGAGCCTGATCGGCATCGTGCTCTGGCGCGACAAACTGCCGCTCGCCTCTTGGCTGGGCATGGCGCTGATCATCGTTTGCGGCGCCGCTGCGAGCGGGCTGGTGCGGCCAAGGCCGTCCGCCGCTCGCACTCTGCAACAGAACTGACTACTACGTTCTCAAGCGCGTGGGTTGATGACCACTTTGCACTGCGACGTCGGCTTGCGCAGCGATTCGAACATTTCCGGTAGTTGGTCGTAGCCTACGATGTCAGTCACCATCGCACGCGGCTCCACCTTGCCGGAGGCGAGCACATCCGCGACGGTCGCGAACTCGGCAACGTTGTACACCATGGAACCTTGCAGACGAACTTGCTTGAACATGGCGGCCGCAGGTACAAAAGTATCCGGCACCATGCAATTGCCCAACAACATTACTGTGCCTCGCGGCCGAACCAAATTGACGGCTTGCGCTATTTGACCCGGTACGCCGACGCATTCGAATACGACGTCGGGCGGACCGCCTAAGGCAGCATTGACGTCCTGCTCGAGGTGTTCCGAGGATTGCACGAAAGCTGTCGCTCCCATTTCCATGGCAATGGATTCGCAACGGCGCGAGCGCGACGTGACTGCAATACGACCTGCGCCGACGTGCCGGGCCCAAAAAACGCAACCGAGTCCTATGGGACCTGCGCCTTGCACCAACACTCGGGCGCCTGGCTGCATTTGCGCAAGCGTCACGCCGTGCAGCGCAACCGCGAGAGGCTCGATGAGTGCGCCGTCTTCCTGGGAAAGGACGGTAGGCAACTTAATTGCCGCATGGGCGTGCGCCACAGCGTATTGGCCATAGCCTCCCAAAGACCCTATCAATCCTGAGTCACACCACATCGTCTCGCCCGCTAGACAGTTTGCGCAGTGCCCACAGCCGACTACGGCGAGAGCAGCAACACGATCGCCCGTTTTGAACTTGCTCACGCCCTTGCCCACGGCAACGACTTCGCCGGCAAACTCATGGCCGATAACGCAATTGTCGGGAAAGGTCTGCGCGTGGCCATCGGTCATATGCAAATCCGTGCCGCAGATGCCGCACCGTGCGACCTCCAACACGACCTGACCCTCGCCTGGCGTCGGATCGGGAACTGTCTCGATGACGAGCGGCTTGCCGACGCCCTTGAATACCGGTGCTTTCATAACTCTCCCCTACTCTCAAATCTCTACAATCGTTAGCTCGCGGACCGTCCGCCATCCACCATATAGGACGCGCCGGTCACATGCGACGCTTCGTCGGACGCCAAGAACAAAGCGACGGCTGCGACTTCTTCCGGAGTTCCCATGCGCCCTTGCGGTACTTGGGCCGCCAATGTCTCGATGAGAGACTCCGGTGCGTGGTCCAAGATCGGCGTATGAATCACTCCCGGACAGAGTGCGTTGATCCTGATGTTGTCCTTCACGTACTCGAGCGCAGCAGTGCGCGTCAGCATGAGCAATGCGCCCTTCGACGTAATGTAAGCGCTGCTGCCTGGCGTTGCGCGAAAACTGCCGATCGAAGCCATATTGACGACAGATCCCCCGCCGCTCTCCAGCATGAGCGCGAGCGCCTGCTGCAATACCAAGAATGCGCCGCGCACATTGATATTCATGACTTGGTCGAACGCCGCGATCGGCAGCTCGTGAACGCGTACGTTCGATTCCCCGCCGATTCCGGCGTTGTTCACTAGAACGTCCAAGTGGCCGTAACGCTCCCGACAAAAGCGCCCTAGCGCGGCAACCTGAGCCGGCTGTGCGACATCGCATTGGAATGGGACGATTCGGTTCTGCCCCGCATCTGCAACCAGTTTCGCGAGCTTCTCCTCACTGCGTGCGACGGCAATCACGCTCGCACCTTCAGCGGCGAAACGCAGCGCAACGGCACGGCCTATACCGTCACTTGCGCCCGTGACGAGCGCAATTTTGCCTTCCAACCTGCCCATTCTCTGGTCTGCCGTGTGCCTGAAGCCGCGGCGGAGCCAGCGGCCAAACTGCCGTATGAAATCAGGGCCGGCCTCATGCAAGCCACTCCCGTTTGGGGAACTTTGCGCATTGACCCCAAGGAATAAATCGTTTTACCTTCTCGCCGAATCGTCCATCACGGCTTCATGGGCCAGCGCATCGGAGCACCGGCCCAAGCATTGACACAATTACGCGGCGCATCTAGCGCTCGAGAAAGAATCGGGGGCTTCGCTTGAGCGAAACAAAAGGTCTGGCTCGGATTGAAGTTCGTACGATGCCCAGCGCGCACGAGGAACATGTGCGGTTGATATACGAAGGCGTTCTCGAACCACGTCCCTGGCTCCAGTTCCTGAAAGCCCTACGCGCGCACCTCAACTTGTCGCACGCCAACATCGCCTTCCATCGCAAGTACGTGCCGGGCCAATGGTTCGATTCGGTCGTCGACACGGAGGGCGAACTGGCCGATCTCGCGGACGAGTATCTGAACAAATATGCCGCGATCGATCCCACGCCCTATCAAGAGCTGGTGCCCGAGCGGTGGTATACGCGCAGCGAACTCTGGCGGCCGGATCACGTCTTTTATAGAGACTACTTACGGCCGCGAGGGCTGCACGAAGCAGTGATCTGTCTCGTGGAAGAACCCGGCGGTATGCGCGCTTGGCTCACGTTGGGCCGACGAGGCGACATAGAGTTCTCGGCGGAAGAACTCGCGACCCTGAGCGCACTGATTCCCCATTTCAGCTCATCGCTCAGAATCTATGCAGCGCTCCACAGTGCGAGCCTCGAACGTGATATCTACAAAGATACGCTGCGCAGCTTTGCCGTCGGCATACTGCTGATCGACAGATCCGGCTGCATCATTCGCACCGATAGCACGGCATCGCGCATCTTGGAGCGCAACGACTGCGTCAGTGTGCAACGCGGACGCTTGTGCGCGAAGGATCGCACCATCGACCGTGAACTCAAAAACATCCTTACGCAAGCCGTGGAAGAAGCCAACGTTCCGTCGCCCACGTATTCCAGAGCATTGCGTCTCGCGGAAAAGGGACAGCTCTCGGTGCTGGTGAGAAGCGTAGCGCCCGATGCGGCAAGTGCCAACGAGCACGCGGCCGTGGTCGTTGCATTCCTGAGCGACACTCATCTGGAACACACGGCGTCCGTCCAACGCCTCATCGATCTTTTCCAACTCAGTCCGACGGAAGCGGCGTTGACCTTGCAGATTGCACAAGGCCACACGCTCTCGGAAGCAGCCCACGTACTCAATCTCTCTGAGCAAACTGCGCGCACGTATTCGAAACACGTCTTCGCAAAAACCGGAACACATCGCCAAGCGGAGCTCGTGCGCTTAATCTTGCGAAGCGTCGCGCAGCTCGCCATGTAAGGGCCTTGCGATACCTCCAATAGCGCTGCGTTTCCCCCTCCCTACCCTCCCCCGCGTTGCGGGGGAGGGCGAGGGTGGGGGCCGTTGTTCCCAGGTGGGAGCTGCGTAGGAAGAACCGTTTGCGTGACCATGTACGCAGGAGATTGCGTACTCCGTCGTCACAGCTTCAAGAGAGATAGCATGTTGGAATCCCGCACTTTCGTCGAATCCGAGGAACATTTGCACCAACTCGCGTGCACGATGACAGGTCTACAAGATTTCGGACCGGCGACCTACCGCGCGGGACTGAAGATGTTGCTCAAGTCGCTCGACGCCGATACGCGCACCACGCCGATGGGACGCGAAGTCGCTGCGGGCACGATTGTGGGAACACTTGCTGCACGGCTATACACTCAAGAGGGCTGGCGATTGCATCCGCAATGCTTGCGCCGCTCCATCAAGGCCCCGCTTGTGATCACCGGCATACCGCGAACCGGCACCACCGCTCTGCACAAGCTGCTCTCCATGGATCCACAGTTTCAAGGACTGGAACGGTGGATCGCCGATGTGCCCATGCCACGACCGCCTCGCCGCGAGTGGGACAGCAATCCACACTACCAAAGGACCGTCGCGACTCTAAAGGCATTCTTCGATGCGGCGCCCGAGATGCGGGCTGCGCATGAAATGGTTGCAGATGAGGTCGATGAATGTCTCGAATTGATGAAACAGGAATTTACCACCAATCGGTTCGCGTCCGGTTGGTACGTGCCTGAATACGATCGCTGGTTTCAGAAACAAAATGAGGGCCCCTCTTACGACCGGTTTGCAAACATCCTGCGGCTCATCGGCGCGCACGACGATCGCACTTGGCTGCTGAAGAATCCCGGTCACATCGCCGAGCTGAATCATCTATTCGAGATATTTCCGGATGCGCGGGTGGTGCATACGCATCGCGATCCGGCGAAAGCGCTGCCATCGCTTTGCAGCGTGCTTGCGATGTCACGGCGAATGCTCGAAGGCGACGCTATGCAACCGCACGCGATCGGACCGCGCGAATCCGACTACTGGCTGGGTGCCGTAACGCGCGCAGCCACGGTGCGCGCAACGCGGCCCCAGCAGTTCTTCGACGTCGATCATCGGCGCTTCCACGCACAACCGCTGGTCGTCGTCCGCGAGCTCTACGAATATTTCGGGCTTACGCTAGACCGCGACGCCGAATCCGCCATGCGCGAATGGATTGCGGCGAACCCGCCCAATCGCTTGGGCGAACACCGTTACACTGCGGATCAATTCGGCTTGAGCGCTGCTTCCCTGCACGAGAGCTTCCGCGACTACATGC
>Ga0068855_100002612_pt1 | contig 22201 bp, 22 predicted proteins | sample KBSCornC52_FD_66592 | JGI IMG/M metagenome (GOLD analysis project Ga0068855, IMG submission 66592) | Corn rhizosphere microbial communities from Kellogg Biological Station, Michigan, USA - KBS Corn C5-2 | ecosystem: Host-associated > Plants > Roots > Rhizosphere > Soil ...
GGGAGGTGCAGAGAGGCGAGAACGCATTTTTCGATTCGGATGACCGAATCGAAAAATGTTTCCTCCGAGGTTTAGGAGGGACCGAGGTTGCTGCTCGCTGGCGGCAGCGCACCCCCCAAAAATTCTCGCCTCTTTCTCGTCCTCCCGTCCTCCCATCCTCCCTGTGAAAAAAATCTCGATCGTACGAGGTGGCCTTTCGCCGCTACGGAAGCTTCTGCGATTCAGGCTGCGGATTGGCAGCCCCCCCGCGCCCATAACCTAGAGGCGCGAAGCCGTTAGCCGAAGCGCACGCTGTAGATGGGGGGCAGGTTGTTGGCGACACAGGTCCAGCTGTCGCCGTCGTCTTCGCTCAGATAGAGATTGCCGGTCGTGCTGCCGAACGCGAGGCAACTGCCGCTGTTGGCCAGCGCGTGTCGATACACGACGTCGTAGGCGTTCTCCTGGGGCAGGCCACGGCGTAGCTCCTGCCAGGTTTGCCCGCCGTCGCGCGTTCGAGCCACGAACAGCTTACCGTCGATGGCCATGCGCTGCATGTCGGCTTTGCCCGGCACGAGCCACGCGGTCTTGCCGTCTTGCTCGTCGACCGCGACGGGAAAGCCGAAGTGCACGCCTTGCTCGGGGTGGCTGACCTTGCGCCAAGTTTGCGCACCGTCCGCGCTGTAAAAGACGCCCGAGTGGTTCTGCTGCCAGACGTGCTCGGGCTGAGCCGCGCACTGCGCGATGAAGTGGGGGTCGTGACCCCACTCCGCCGCCGGCTCCGGCAAGTAGTCGTTCAGCATGCCTTGGTTGCGACCGCGCCACGTTTGCCCGCCGTCTTGCGTCTCGAGCACACCCGCGGTCGACACCGCGACCAGCATACGTCCCGGACGCTGTGGGTCGACCACGATGGAATGAATGCCCGCGGCGAACTCGCCGTCCGATGCGGGGGTGCCGAACCAATGAGTCTTGCCGGTGCCGGGCCCGGCAAAGAGATCGCCGCCCCGCGACTCGTGATTCCAAAGCGGCAGGTTCAGCTGAAAGCTTTGGCCATCGTCGTCGCTGCTGAAAAGCCCGCCGGGAATGGTGCCAACGTGGATGTGTCCGGGCGCGCCGAACGCGATCACCCACAGTTTGAGCAGCGTGGCGTCGCGCAGCACGGGCCCTTTCTTCATGTCCTCTTCGCTCGCGTTCGGATCCGGATCGGGCGGCGCCAAATAGCGCGCACCGGAGGGGTACTTGATCTGCGCGGCGTCCGTCCACGTGGCGCCGCCGTCGGTCGACCGCGAGAGCTTGGCGCCCCAGTGACCGTGGCCCAGCGCCGCCCACAGCGCACCGCTGTTCGGATCCTGGACGACGAAGTTGACGCCCACGCCCGCGTGCCCGACCAAGCGGGGTCGCCAGCTGCCGTCGGCCTTTTCCACGAAGAAAGTGCCTTTGCGCGTGCCCACCAAAACTCGCATTTCCTGTCTCCTTTAGCCGCCGCTGAGCGCTTGCATGATCAGGACTCGTGAATCAGGTTCCACCGGATCGCTCAGGCGGGTGCGATCCAAAATTCGCTCTTGCCCGACGAAAATGTTGACGTGCGTACGCAAGCAACCGCGCTCGTCACAGATGTAATAGGTGAACCCGGGCGCGATGCGTTCGACCTCACGCACCACCTCGGCCACGCTGCTGGCCTCCACCGTCAAAGTCTTGCCTCGCAGCGTGGGCAGAAACTCCCACAGGTGCTTGGTGATCTCCACCGTGGCCATGACCGAGCTATGCCCGATCCCGTCGAAGGGACCAAGCGCCTCGCCCCGCGCGAGCGGCAACGCCGGAAAATGCCGCGGCCTGACGCCCGCCATTTCGACGGGCGCCCAGCTGCGCGCGCTGACGCGGCTCAGGGCGTGGTAACGACCGGCAGGCGCTTGGGGCCGACGAAGGTGTTCGGCTGATCGCGCCACTCGTCGTAGGCGCTTTGGGTGCGCACGCAACCGATGGTGCAGGAATCGGCACAGTCCTTCTTGGTGTAAAACTGCTCGCGCAAATCCGCAGGCGTGTACTCGAGCAGCGGCTTTTTGTAGACGCCGCGCGTTTGCGAGCACCACGCAATGTCGCCGAACTCGTCGACGTACAGGTAACGGGCGCCGGCGCGGCACTTGAAAGGCGCGCTGCCTTGGCTCAGCAAGCGATCGCGGTAGTCGCCCGCCTCTTTGAATTTTTGGCCCAGCTCGCGCCGCACTTCTTCGAACACGGCTTGCTCACCGGGCGTGAGGCGCACTTTGCCGGTGCCGTCGTGCAGCACCAGCACGCGCGGACGAAAGCCGAACTCTTTGGCCTGGCGCACCACCGTCAGCACTTCTTCGGGGTTGGCGGCGCCCAATACGGCGCTCATTACCACCTTGAATTTGGCGAACTTGGCCAGCACCTTCAGCTTCGGCAGCATGGGCTTCAGCACTTTGACGGTGACGTCGTTGGGCATGACGCCGTCCACGCTGACCTGCATCTCCATCAAGCCGGCGTCGTTGAGCTCCTCCACCTTCTTCTGATTGAGCAGGTAGGCGTTGGAGATCATCATCACCTTGTAAAAGTCGCGCTGCCGCGCGTAGCGGATGAGCTCGGCGATGTCGGGGTGCATGAGCGGCTCGCCACCGGTCAGCTCCAGGCTGAAGGTGCCCAGCTCTTTCAAGCGATCGATGCGCGCCTTGAGCACGTCTTTGGGGATGGGGTCCGACGTCTCGTCGAACTCGTTGCAGTAGCCGCACGCCAGGTTGCAACGGCGCGTCACCACCATCTGCGCCAAAAATGGCGAGTACATCAGGCGCTTGGGCAGAAACATCGAGCTTACCTCGAGCGAAAAACGGTTGGTCTAGAGCTGAGGCTTACGCCCGAGCAGCTTGGTCGCCAAGTGCTCGCCCAGCTCGGCCGACATCAGCCGCTCGACGGCGGCTTCTTTTTCGGCGCGCTCGCCCTCGTCGTACTGAAATTCGATGCCCATGCCGGCCGGGTTGGCCTTGGTAGCGTCCTCTACGTCGGTGGTCCAGATGACTTTGCCGCGCAGGCGCAGCGGCTCCACCATGTGGGGAATGCCGAGCGCGAACACGAACTCGGTGCCCACCTTGAGCGGCTTGTCGGTGCCGATGAAGGTGCCGCCACGCGAGATGTTCCGCGTGTAATCCGCGAAAAACGTGTTGAGCCGCTTGTATTCGACCTTGAGCTCGATGGGAGCCCGGTAGCCGTGGCGCCGGTCGTCTTCGGTGGTCATCGAGGGGTTGGGCGCTCCTGCAGGCCCGAACGCGGATCGTAGTCGGCCCGGTCGACGCCGGGAAGGGGCCATGCCCTCGGCTCGTCTATCGCCCCAGGAAACGGCCAGTGCTATGGGCTCTCGGTGTCTTCCGGGGCTCTATTTCAGAGCCCCTCGTCCCCGGCTTTCTGGTCCGAACGGTTTTTGCGAGTGCGCGATCCCTACGAAGTTTTAGGTCTTGGCCGCGACGCCAGTGAGGCGGACATCAAAGCGGCGTTTCGCAGGCTCGCCATTCAGCACCACCCGGACAAGAACCAGGGTGACCCCGGCGCCCAAGATCGCTTCACCGAGATCAACCTGGCGCACCAGATTTTGTCGGACCCCGACAAACGCAGCGCTTACGACCGCTACGGCCCCTCGGCCTTCCAAGCCGGCGGGCGCGGCCCGGGCGGCGACGTCGTCGACTTCGGCGGGTTCGAGGACATCTTCGGCGACATCTTGGGCGCGTTCGGCTTTCGCGGCGGCGATCGCGGCGACTTGCGCATGCCGCTGTCACTGACGTTCGAAGAGGCGGCGCTCGGCACCAGCAAAGAGGTTCGCTACCAACGCACCGACACGTGCAGCGGCTGCAAAGGCACCGGCGGCGAGCCCGGCACGCGCGTGGAAACCTGCTCGGCCTGCGGCGGCCGCGGGCGCGTGCGTTTTCAGCAAGCGCTGTTCCCGCTGGCCATGGAGCGCACTTGCTCGCGTTGCAAGGGCAGCGGCGCGCTGCCCACGACGCCTTGCCGAACCTGCGGCGGCAAATGCCTGACGAGCTCGGAGCGCGTGCTGAAAGTCGACATTCCCGCCGGCATCGAGCACGGGGCAACGCGCGTCGTCGACCAGGGTGGCCACCGCGTGAAGCCCGAGCGCCCGCCGGGCAATTTGGAGCTGCTGGTGGAGGTGGCACCGCACCCGTTCTTTCGCCGCTCCGGCGACGACGTGATCTGTAGCGTGCCCATCAGCTTCGTACAGGCGGCGCTCGGTGGCGAGATCGACGTGCCGACCCTCGAAGGTAAAATCAAGCTGCGAGTGCCGCCTTCGACCCAACCCGGGCAGGTGCTGCGGGTGCGGGGCAAGGGCGTCGAGCATCGCCTCCGCAGCGGTCGCGGAGATCAGCTGGTCGAGGTGGCGGTCGAGATTCCGGCTCGGCTCACGCCGCGCGCGCGCGAGCTGATCGAAGAGCTGGGCCGCGAGCTGGGCGAAGACGTGCAGCCGCAACAACAGGGCTTCCTCGAGAAGCTGAAGGGGCTATTCGGGTGAAGGCGCTAGGCTTCGACTTCGGGCAAACGTTGGCCGAGCTGGACTACGACTTCATGCAGCGGCGCCTGCGCGAACGCGGCCACGATTTCGATCCTGGGGCCGCTGCCGCCAATAGCAAGCAAGCGTGGCTGGTCTACGGCACAAAAAAGAGCGACGGCCACGTCGAAGCGTGGCGCGCCATGATGCAAGCGCAGCTCAGCGGTGGCGGCGTGGCCGATGAGCCTGCTCGCGAGCTGAGCGCCTGGTTGTGGCGAGAGCAACCGCGGCAAAACCTGTGGCGGCGGCCGATCGCCGGCATGATCGAGCTGGTGCGCGAGCTCAAAGCGCGCGGCACGCCCATCGCCATCATCTCCAACTCCGAGGGACACCTGGCCGAGCTGGTCGACGAGCTGGGCTGGACCGACGCCTTCGACGTCGTGGTCGACTCGGGACGGCTCGGCATCGACAAGCCGGATCCGCGCATCTTCGGCCACGCTTGCGCGACGTTGGGCGTCACCTTGCCGCAGCTGTTGCACGTGGGCGACGCCTGGGAAGCCGACGTGCAGGGCGCGCTGGGCGCTTCCGCCAGCGCGGTGTGGTTCGACCGTGAGCACCACGCCCGCTCGTTGCCGGAGCGGGTTTACGGCGCGGGCAACGCGCTCGAGCTGCGCGAAGTCCTGGCTCGCTTGGGCTTCCTAAGTTAGCTTCGGCGCATGAAATCTCAACGTATCGGCATGCTGGGCGCCGGCAACATGGCGGGCGCGCTGATCCGCGGTCTGTTGGCCTCGAAGAGCGTGACGGCCGACCAAATCGTGGCCAGCGACGTGCGCGCCGATCACCTGAAGGAGCTGTCGTCCAAGTACGGCATCAAGACCTTCAGCGACAACCGGCAGCTGGCGGCCGTATCGAACCTGGTCGTGCTGGCGGTCAAGCCGCAGGTCATCGACCGCGTTCTGGACCAAATGGCCGATGCGTTCAGCCCCGACACGCTGCTGGTATCGATTGCCGCGGGCGTGCCGATCCGTTCGCTCGAGGCGCGCCTGCCCGCTCACGTGCGCGTCGTGCGCGCCATGCCCAACACCGCTGCCATCGCCTTGGCCGGCGCTACTGGCATTGCCGCCGGCTCGCGCGCTACCCAAGAGGACGTCGACGTCACCCAAGCGCTGTTCGCAGCCATCGGGCGCTCGGTGGTGCTCGATGAGACGCTGATTGACGCCGTCACCGGCCTCTCCGGCAGCGGCCCCGCCTACGTGATGGTGATGATCGAAGCCCTGGCCGACGGCGGCGTGAAGGTCGGCTTGCACCGCGACACCGCGCTATTGCTGGCGGCCCAGACCGTTTACGGCTCCGCCAAGCTGCTGCTCGAAACGGGCGAGCACCCGGGGCGCCTGAAAGACATGGTCACCAGCCCCGGCGGCACCGCCATCGCCGGCCTGCACACGCTGGAGACCGGCGGCATTCGTCGCACGTTGATTGACGCGGTCGAAGCCGCCACCCGCCGTGCCGTCGAGCTGGGTGAGGCCATGGCCAAGAAGCTCGACCGCAGCTAAGCGGGGTAGCAGGCGGGTTGCTTTGCGATGCTCCAGCGAGACACGCGTTTGGTGTCAACGGGAGAGCGTGTAGTGCGTTTCTGTCGAGCTCTGCAGCGCAGGGACAAAACTAGTGTCCGCGCAAAGGGGCCGGGGGGGGGACAGCCTCACTCTGCGCGGACACGAATGTAGTAGCAGCAGGTCCTCAGAAAATCAAACCCCTAAATCCAGAATTGCAGCGCGCTCGGTCCGAACCGCAGCTCGCAAAATATTCCACAAAGCTGCGGCTTTCGCCGTCGAATGCGATGGGCGACGTGCAACGCGGTCACGGTTGACCCTCCGTTTCTTAACTTCCGGGGGTGAGACCTATTTCAGCTGCGATACGCACTTCGAAATGAGACGCCGGCATCTCAATTCGAGCAACGCAGCTCCACGCGACGGCCGAGTGGCTTCCGCTCGGTCATGGTGGTGATCACGGTCGGGCGGCCAGTCGCGCGCAGCGCAGCGGCACCATTGGTCTTGAGCGCACTGCCGGTGGCCTCGCCCTGGGCGGCAAGGACATCGACGCACACGCCTCGCGCGGAGACGCGGAAGCGACCCTCGAAGCCGCGCACGCCGATGCCGGGCGGAGCCTCCGCTCCCGGCTCGGGGGAGATGCCGGCGGTCAGCAAGAACCCTTCGGTCCCATCTCCGCACACCGGAGGCATGCTCGAAAGCTGCAGCGGCGTCACCACGTAGGGCGCGTCGACCACGCCGTTCTCCAAGTCCAGCGGGTGAACGAACCAGCCCGTACTGCGGATCCAGATGCCCAGCGCGTCTCCGGCGGCGCTGCGCACCAGCTCGGCGGTTGCCCCACGCGGCGGCGGAATGTCGGTGACCTCCAGCACGACCTCGAGGTCCTGCCCGACCACGCGATAAACCCGAAACGAGCGCGAGCCTTCGTCGTAAGAACCAATGAATACGCCGGCTTTCGTCTTCACGACGCCGGAAAAGCGCGCGCCCAGCCCCAGCCGACCCACGTTCGGAATCTGCACCGGCACGTGCCCTGCCTCGAACAGAAACAAGTCGATGGCCCCGCGCGAGCTGAGCAACAGCCCGCCCGAGCTGCCCGATGGATCGAGCGCCGCCGCCAGTCCGGCCGCGTTCGTGCTGGGCTCGGCGCCGAGCGCATCCGCGGCGCTGGTTGCGTCCGGCCAGGGGCTGCGGGCGGCGGCGGTCACTTGCACCCCAGGCTTGGTGCTGAAGCGGTCGGCGAAGGCGATGCTGAGCGACCCCGTCCGGGTCCAATCTCCACCGCGCGGGCCGTAGGCGTAGATGCGCATTTGGACGCCGTACGGCTCCGTACCCGCATCGACGCCCTCGAAGGTGTCGGGCAAAGACGGCGCCGGCTGCTCCAAAAACGGCGAGAGCGCGGCGAGCGGAGCTTCGTCTGAGGGCGTTCCGGCGGGCGCGCGGCGCAAGCGGCGACCGCTGAGCGGCGTGGCCGGCCGAAACGGCAAAGCGGGCGCGCTGACCTCACCGGTGGTCGCGCAGTGCAAGAACCAGCGCGAGCCGCCGGGGCCGGGAAAGCCAACGCGCGGAGGCGCGGCCGGCGTCGCCAAGCTGCGCGCCGCGCGCCCGTCGAGATAACCCACGCGCGTGAAGCCGGCAAAGCCGCAGCCCACCGCCGAGCAGCCCTGGCGCATGCCCGAGGCCCGCGCCGACTTCAGGTCGATCTCGGGCGGCAGCTCGACGGCTTGCCATTCCACCCCGCCGTCGGTCGTCTCCGAAGCTAGACCGTTTTCACCCAAGACCAGCGCGCGCACGCCAGCAAACAGCGTGTGGCTGGCGTTGTCTTGCACTCGGCGGAGCGTGAGCTTGCCCGCGAGCGTGAGCTCGAAGCCGGCGAATGGACCCGCGCCCACGACCCAGCCCGACAGCACGCCCGGCTTGCTCTCGACGATGCCGTCGAGCCACACGCCTTGCTCGAGCAACGCCTTGTGCCGAGGATCGCGCTGCGCCAAAGCGAGCGGAACGCGCTTGGACACGCCGGCTTGCCAGAGCGTGAGCGAGCCGGCCTCGCCAGGCGCCGGCGGCGTGAGCAGCGCGACGCGACCGTCGGCCAAAGCCACGACGCGCTCGCGCTCGTTGCTGCTGCGGACCTCGCGCGGAGCGGCGCTGGCCGGCGCGGCGACGATGCAATGCTCGAACGCGTCGCCGCGCGCGCGGCAACGGCCGTGAACCACGAGCGCGCCGCTGCCGCTGTCGCTGACGACGCGCGCGCCGGGCAGCTCGAGCACGAGCCGCAGCTGCAGCGACTGCGCCACCTGGTAAATCCGCGTCGATTCTTGGCCCTGCCCGCAGACGAAGCCCACGCCCGAGCCCAGCCGTACGCCAGAACATTCGCCCGCGCCGACGTAGGCGCGCTCGCGCCGCTCCAAGACGCGCCCGGTGTCCAAAGAGATGCGCGAGAGAGTGCCGCCGGCGGCCACGAAAGCGCCGCCACGGCCGTCGGGGTAACCGGAGAGCGCGGCTATCTGCAGCAGCGGCTCGGCGCCGTGGTCGCTACCGGCGTCGCGGGCCGCGAGCAGGCGCGCCAACTCGGCACGGGCGGCCTCGCTCACTTTGGCTTCGTCGCGCTCGGCCACGTGCGACAGCGCGCCGCGCGCGCTCAACGAATAGTCGCCGTTGGGCGTAGCCAACGAAAGCGACTCTCCGGCAGGCTCGAAGCTGGTGACCGGCAATGACAGCGGATGCCAGCTGGCCCCGGCGTCGAAGCTGAGCAACACGCCTCGCAGCGGAACCTGCACCGCACCGAACCAGCCGTCGACGAACGCCATCGGTCCGTAGGCGGGCGCGGGCGGCAAGCCGAGCGGCGGCACGGCTTGGGCGGTCTCGAGATCGAGGGCGCGGTAGTCGGCTTCTCGTCGGGGCAAGATCAGCAAGCGATCGAAGCCGGGCACCAGCCGCTCGACTTCGAAATCCAGCTGGGCGAGAGGCTGTAGCGCGGCCGTCCAGCTCGCCGAGCGATACAGCAGCGTGCCGTTCGAGGACAGGATCCAAAACAAGAAGCCGCCCCCCAGACGCTCGGGTAGCTCCAAGAAACGGGCGCCGCGCGCCGCCGGCAGCAGCTCGTCACCGACGTCCAACGAGCCGTCGGGGTGCTCGACGACGCGCAGGCCGAACGCGAGCAGGCGACGGGAGCCGTCGTGCTCGACGCCCGCCTCCGTGGCCCCGGGGCCGTGGGTGGGCGGAAAGAGGCGCGGCGCCGAAGCGGCTTTGGGCGCGCTCGTCACCGTTACCGCCTGCGCGGTGCTGGGCGCCTGCGGCACGGCTCGCGAGCAGCCCACGAGCGCGCCCAGCGAGCAAGCGAGCAGGCCCGCGAGACGCATGGGCGGTTAGGCCTGCAACGCGGGATCGCTGGACTTGAACCAGCGGCTGGCGATGCGCACCGCGTTGGTCGCCGCGCCCAGCCGCAGGTTGTCACCTACGACGGTGATGCACACGGTGCGGCCGCTCTTGTCGCGGGCGTCGGGCCGCAGGCGGCCGACCAAGGCGTTGTCGCGATCTTTGACCGAGTACAACGCCGACAGGCCTTCGCCCGCGGCGCCGGGCAAGAAGGAGACGAACGGCGTCTTGGCCTTGTCCGAAAGCAAAGCCGCGATGCGCTCGAGCGAAACCGGCTTGGCGAAGGTCACCCAAGCGTTTTCATAGTGACCGACGGCCACGCCGACGCGGCAGCACTGCGCGCTGACACCCAGCTCCGGCAGCTCCAAGATCTTCTTGGCTTCGAACATCAGCTTGCGCTCTTCCGAAGAAAAGCCGCTGTCGTCGGTGCCGCCGTTGTGCGGCACGGTGTTGCCCGCGTACGCCTTCGGGTCGAACACGTTGCCCAGGCGGTCGAGCGAGGCGTAGCCGGTCTTGCTGGCCTCCAGAAAGCCGTCGAGCGCGGCAATGCCAGCGCCGCTGACGGCCTGGTAAGTGCTCACGGTCACGTCTTCGAGCCCGTACTCCTTCTGCAACGGTGAGAGCGCCAACGTCAGCGGAATGGTCGTGCAGTTCGGGTTGGCAACGAGCCGCACCGACTCGTCGACGCGCACGGAGTTCACGCCGGCGGCGACCAGCGGCACCTTGGGATCGGCGCGATAGGTGTTGCTCTTGTCGATCACGCGGTAACCGAGCGCGAGCAGGCGCGGCACGTAGCGCTTGCTGTGGTCGTCATCCAGCGCCACGAACGCCAGATCGCCCTTGGGCGCGCTCTCTTCTTCTAGCTTGGGCGCAGCGTCGACTTGGTAGGTCTTGCCGCCGTGCTTGAGCTCTTGATCACGGCTCGCGTACAGGGACAGGCTCGCGCTGGGCCAAGCGCGCGCAACGAGGTCGAGCGTCTCGCGTCCGACCAGACCAGTGGCTCCAAGCAGGCAGATGCGCATGGGCCGGCGGTGTAGCAGCGATCGCCCCCTCGTTCCAGGGCTGCCGCGGCCCGACGCGCGCAATTTGGCGCCAAATTGGGGAAGGCCTGGGCCTGGGCCGGCGTAAACTGGGGGCTATGAGGGTAGGTTTGCAGGGCGTGGTTCCCGGCATTCTGTGCGCGCTGCTGGCCGGGGGCTGCGGCGAGACGAAGGCGCCGACGTCGACGGGCGCCGGCGCGGGCGCGGCCGGCGACGAGGCGAGCGCAGGCGGCGGGGGCGTGCCGAGCGTCGGCGGCGCGGCGTCGAGCGCAGGCACGAGCGCGGCGGGAGCAGCGAGCCAGGCCGGTTCCAGCCCCGCTGGCGGCTCGGCAGGCAGCGGGCAAGGGCAAGCCGGTGGCGGCAGCGGCGGCGCCGCCAGCTGCGAGCCCGAAGCTCACGAGCGACCCGAGCCCGGGGCCTTGACCGGCACGTTCGCGTCGCTTGCTAGCGACTTGGCCGGCATCTACGCGATCGACGACGTGTTCGAAAAGGGCGCCGATTGCACGAGCATGTGCCGGACCGGTGCGGTCGTGGAGCCGCGCTTCCGCAAGCTTGCATTCTTGATCGTCACCCCCGCGGGCGAGAGCTACGACATCTTCGCCTGCAAATCAGCGACCGACTGCACGAGCGCCGACGGCATGCGCGCGCGGATTGGCCGAGTCGACGCGGCCAAGTCCGACCAAATTTTGTCGTCCGAGCTGACCTACGTGGAAAGCCCGCAAGGGCAAACCTGTACCGGCGGTACCGACGACACTTGGCTGATCGCCACCGCGCCAGGCAAGATTCGCGTCGATCTCGAGCAGGTGCGGGTGGAGTTCGCCCCCTACTTCAGTGACGTCTCCCAGCTGTACGGCTGCGACTCGGGCGACGCCCTCGAAGCGGCTCGAAACGCGCCGTGCAATGGCTTGACCGTGATCGACGCCACGCGCGTCGAGTGACCGTGCATCCGTTCGCCGTCCTTGCTACGGTCGGCCCGATGTCCAGCAAGCGTCCGGTTTCGCCTGGTGCCGAGGAGATTCTCGGCGCGTACTTCCCCGTGCTCGACCACGGCTTCGTGGCGCTCGTCGACTACATGGGCACCGACGAGTGCATCGAGCGCGCGGCGCGCGTGAGCTACGGCTATGGCACGCGCAAGGCCAGCCTGACGCGGGGGCTGCTGCGCTACCTGCGGCGGCATTTGCACACCACGCCCAGCGAAATGCTCGAGCTGAAGTTTCACTGCTGCATGCCGATGTTCATCGCGCGGCAGTGGATTCGCCATCGCGCCGCCAGCGTGAACGAGTACTCGGGGCGCTATTCCCTGATGCCGATGCTGTTCTACACGCCTGGCCCCGAGCAGCTGCAGACGCAGAGCCGCACCAACAACCAGGGCCGCAGCGGCACGCCGGTATCGCCCGAGCAGTACGCGGAGTCGGTCGCGCGCTGGAACGAGATTCGGCGACTGAGCCGCGACGCCTACGAGCAGATGACGTCGGCCGACATGGCGCGCGAGCTGGCGCGCATCGATTTGCCGCTGTCGACGTACACGCAGTGGTACTGGAAGATCGATCTGCACAACTTCCTGCACTTTCTGAAGTTGCGAGTCGACCGCCACGCGCAGTGGGAAATTCAGGAATACGGCCGGGTGCTGGCCGGCATGCTCAAGCGCGTGGCCCCGCACAGCTACGAAGCGTGGATCGACTACGACGTGTGCGGCGCGCGCGTGTCGCGCATGGAGCTCGACGCGCTGCGGCGCTTGGTGCAGGTGAAAGAGGGCGGCTTGGTGGCGCAGCCGGGCAGCTTGTCACCGGCCGAGCTGGACGGGCTGGGCTTGGCCAAGCGCGAGGTCATCGAGCTACTGCAGAAACTGGAGCCGGAAGCGGCGCCGGATTTCGAGCTCGATCTGTCCAAGGCCAAGAGCTCGGAGTGGTTCGCCGAAGAGTTCCAGAAGGCGGTACCTAAGATGGATAAGCTGCCCGAGTAGCTCCGACCAGCTGCTCGACGAGCGCCACCAGGCCGTCGGGGGCGAACGGTTTGTTCAGCACGGGGCGCGCCGCGGTCTCCAGGAATTTGCTGGTGTCGGGCGTGACGGCGCCGCCGGTGATGAACGCGATACGACTCACCAGGTCCGGGTACAACCGGCGCACGACCGCAAAAAAATCCATGCCCGACTCGCCCGGCATCATCAAATCGCACAAGATGGCGTCGAAGGTCGGTTGCTCGTTCAGCGCGGCCAGCGCCGCCCGCACTCCGTCGGCGCTGGTCACCTGGAAATAGCTGCTCAGCACACGCGTCACCAGCGTGCGGATCATCGGCTCGTCGTCGATTACCAGCACGTGCGGCGTCGTGCGCAGTGGGCGCGAGCTCAAGCGCGGCGCCGCGGGCGCGAGCGCGGGCGGCTCGCTCCTCGTTGCCGTCTGCTCGCTGCTCGGGGGCAGGCGCACGCAAAAGCGGCTGCCCTTTTTCAGCTCGCTCTCCACCGACACTTCGCCGCCGAAGCCAGCCACGATGTTCCGGCAAATGCTCAAACCCAAACCGGTGCCGTGGCCGGGGGCTTTGGTGGTAAAAAACGGTTCGAACACCGCTCGCCGCACCTCTTCGGACATGCCGCGCCCGTTGTCTTCCACCTCGATCACGGCGGCACCGGTTTCGTCGGTCCAGGTGCTGACGCGGATTTCGTTGTCCTCGCGCTCGCCGGTGAGCGCTTGCATGGCGTTGGTCAGCAAGTTGACCACCACTTGTGAGAGCTTCAGCTCGTTGGCCAGCACGTTCGGCACTTCGCGCAAGTTGGTGATCAGGCGAGCTTGATGCAGCAGCTGGTTGTTCGTGAGCCGCAGCGCCCAGTCGACGCAGGCCCGCGGATCGACCGGGCGCTTGCTGCGCTCCTCCATGCGACCGAAAGCACGCAGCTCTTTGACGGTGTTGGCGACGCGTCCGGCGCCCTCCTCGGCGTCGCGCAGGCTGCGGATCACCCGCTCCAGCGTGCTCTGTGCATCGGGATCGGGAATGCGCGACTTGATGCGCTCCAGCTCCGCGCCCGCCAACCCCAAATTGCCCAACGTGTAGGCGAGCGGATTGTTGATCTCGTGAGCGACGCTGGCCACCAACGTCCCGAGCGAGCTCAAGCGATCGGTGAGCGCTAGCTGCTCGTCGTGGCGGCGCTGCTCCGTCACGTCGTGCAGCACCAACACCGCGCCCAGCACCCGCTCGGCGTGGGTGATGGGGGCCACGGTGCCCTCGACCAGCAGCGCCGGACCACTCGCGCCTTGCTCGGTTTCCAGCGTAAAAGGCGCGGTGACGCCGTCGGCCAACACCTGCGCGACCGGATCGATGGCGGCCCCGCGCCGCCCCAAGAGCTCGCTCACGGTAATGCCCAGCGCTTTGCCCTCCGTGCAACCCAACATGCGCTCGGCGGCCGGATTCATGAAGGTGACACGCTGCTGGGCGTCGCAAGCGGTCACGCCATCGGCGATGGCGCGCAGCGTGGTCGAAAACCAGCGTTCGCGCTCGGCCAAGTGCTGATCCATGCCGTGCTTGTACAGCGCCACCTGCAGGGCGCTCTTCACTTCGCCGATCGTGAACGGCTTGACCACGTAGCCGTAGGCGCCCGTGCGCGCGGCCCGCTGCAAGGTATCGTCGTCGGTGTGCGCGGTCATGTACACGACCGGCACGTCGTTGTCGACGCGCAGCCACTCCGCAATCTCGAAGCCTTCCCCGCCGCCCCGCAAGCGAATGTCGACGAGCGCGATGTCGGGCGGCACGTTGGCCACCAGCTTCGCCACCTCGACCGCGCTGGCGGCGATGCCCGTCACGACGTAGCCGGCGTCTCTGAGGCTGCGCTCGACGTGCGTGGCCACGACGCGCTCGTCCTCGACGATGAGCACGCGCGGCCCGTGGCGTTCCCCTGTCATTGCGACGGCATTCATGCGGGTTCCTCCTCGAAGGTGAGCTGAAAGCAAGTGCCGCCATCGCGCCCGACCACGACGTCGGCCTGCAGCTGCTGCGCGAAGATCGACACCAAATCCAAGCCGAGGGTGGCGTCCTCGGCCGGCGGAAACTGGCATGAAAGGCCCACGCCATCGTCCCTGACGGTCAGGCGTAGTCGCGTTTCGGGCACGCGCTCGAGCTGCACGCGCAAGACGCCGCTGCGCTGGTCGGGGAAAGCGTGTTTCAGCGCGTTGGTCACCAATTCGCTGACCAAGAGGCCGCACGGAATGGCCCGCTCCGGCGGCAGCTCGACGTCGAGCAAATCGAGCACGACCTCGACGCGCTCGGCGGCGCCGCCGGCGCGGCACAGCTCGGGGATGAGCGCCTCGACGTAGCGCGCGAAGTTGACCGCCGACAGGTTGCGCGAGCCGTACAGCTGCTCGTGCACGAGCGCGATGGAGTCGATGCGCCTTTGCCCCTCGCGCAAGGCATGCTGCGCTTCCGGGCCCGCGCCGCGCGCTTGCAACGCCAGCATGCTCGACACCAGCTGCAAATTGTTCTTCACCCGGTGGTGAATTTCGCTGAGCAGTACCTCGCGCTCGCGCAGCGCCGACGCCAGCGCGGAGGTGCGGGCTTTCACCGCCTCGGCGGCCTCGCGCATTTCGGTGATGTCGATGCACGAGCCGATGAAGCCTTCGAACAGACCACCTTGGCCGTGGCGCGGCACCCCGTGGTCCAAGATCCAGCGGAACTGGCCGTCCGCGCGGCGCAGCCGATATTCCATGCGAAACGACTCGCGCGCCACGAACGCCTTCAGGTAGCGGTCCATGCAGTCCTGAAAATCGTCGGGGTGCACGCCCTCGGCCCAGCCGTTGCCCCGCTCTTGGGCCAATGTGCGGCCGGTGAATTGCAGCCAGGTGGAGTTGAAGAACTCACACAAGCCGTCCAGCCCGCTCATCCACAGCATGACCGGCGCATGATCGGCGAGCAAACGAAAGCGCGCGTCGTCGCCGGGCGCCGACAGCGGCGGCAGGGTCGCCGCCTCAACGCGGGTCGCCATCGCGAGCCTCCCGGTGCGGCGTGAAAGCCAGGCCGGCGCGTTGCAGGTGCGCGTCGAGCGCGGTATCGAGCTCGCGCCAAACGTACGCGCGCGCGCCGTCGTCGCCGAACAGGCCGCGAAATGCCGGCAGCAAGGCTTGTACGCTGCGCGTGATCAACGGGCGGAACTCGGCGACGTCGCGCTCGAGCGCGGCGCGGTTCGTCGGGTCACTGTCCAGCGCCAACCGCGACAGCTCGCAGAACCAGGCTTCGTGCCAGCGCCCGTCGTCCCCCAACGAGCTCAAGATTTTCTCCAACACCTCGTCGCGGTGGCGCTCCGCGACGCCGACCAAATGCTCGAACCACAGCCTGTCCAACACGGGTTTGATGATTCCGTTCAAAGCCACGAGTGCTTCCCCCCAGTCATAAGTGACGAGTAGCCGTTCCACGAGCCGACGCAGCGGCTGAAATGCCGGATCTTGTTGCCAGAGCTCGCGACCCAGCGCGTCCAGCTGCGCGCTCGGAACGCCCGAGCGCGCCAGCCACTGGCACAGCCGCTGTATCCGTCGCAGCTCGTCAGCGGCTTGAAAGGCGGCCGCGATGCTGATGCGGCCGCTGGGCGCCAGCGCACCCACGTAGGCGGCCACCATCTGCAGCCCGTGCAGCGGAAAGCGCAGCGCGCTCACCACGCCGAGCAAGGGTCGAAGCTCCGCTGACAACGGCTGCGCCGGCCGCTCCAGGAGCCGATCCAAGAAGGCTTCTTGATCGCGCCGTTCGGCGACGTAGCTGCTGTAGGTAAAGTGCGCCGGATCTTCCAGCTCGTCCCAACGCTCGGAGCGTAGCTGCCCGTTGCGCTGAAACTCTTGGTAGTGCCGCCACACCGGCGTATCGACCTCGAAGCCGCGGCTCGGATAGTACAGCAGCGCCGTGCTCGTGATCTGGTAGTCGGTCGGCTTTTTGCGCGCGCCTTCCAGGCACCAGTAGCTGCGACGCGCGGCTCCGACAGCGCGTGCGGCGCGGATTTCGCGCGGCTTCATGCGGAGCTCGCCTCCCACACCGCCAGCTCGGCGTCCACGCGCAGACGCCCCTTGAACGAAGGCATGCACAGCTCCAGATCGGAAGGCAGTCGCACCGGGCGCCCGAGCGCGGCCTCGATGCCTTGGCGCGTCACGACGCAGCGGCTGCGTGAAAGCACCCGCAAATAGGCGCCGCGGTCTTGGATCTGCACGTCCAAGTTCGCGGCCTGAATTGCGGCCAAAACCGCCAAGCCAACCTCCGAGGGCAAGAGCACGGGGCCGACCGAAACGCGGCTCGGGTTCATGTCTGCACCGTCCGGGGCTCGGGCAGGTCGACCACCACGTGCCCCGCGTCGACGCGCGCGGGCAGCGCGCTCAGGCAGGGCTGGCGCGGATTGATGCCGGCGCCGGTGGCGGCGTCGAAGCTGTGACGGTGAACGCGGCAGGTCAGCACGCCTTCGCTCAAGGTGCCCTCGCTGAGCGGATAGCCCTGGTGAGGGCAGCGGTCGCGAAATACGCACACGCCGCCGTCGCCGCGCACCACCAGCAACCGTTCGCCGCGCACGACGACGCCGCGCATCTCGCCTATCCACAGCTCGGACTCGGCCAGCAACACGTCAGCCAACTTGGCCTCCGGGGATCAGGTCGACGCGATCGAGCGCGTTGATGCCGGCTTCTTGCAGCGTGAGACTGCCGCGCAGCACCTGCCCGCGATGCAGCACGCACGCATCCCCGTTCCAGCTCACGCGCGGCGCGGCCGCCCGCGACAGGCGCTGGGCCAAGTCGTCCACGGTCTCGGTTTCTGGCGCCAACACCACCAACCCGAGCGTGTCGCCGCGCACGAACACGTAGAGCGGAATCGCCATCAGCCGCGCTCCGGCTTGCGCAAAAAGTCGTACTCACCGGACGTGACGTCGCGCCCGAAGTTGGCTTCGGTCAGGCCAAAATAGCGCAACAGCTCGAGCAAATTCGCGGGCGCCTGACCCTGCAAGATGCGCTCGACCACGCCCTGGTGGCTTGCGTAGCGCTCCGGCTCGGCTTCGAACAGCTCGCGACACGGCTCCGAGCAGAAGACGTGGCGGCGCCCCGCCCTCTCCACGAACACCGCGCTATTTTCGCTGGGCGTTCCGCCGCACAGCACCAGCTGGCACAGATTGCAAAAGGCGACGGGCGTGGTGCCGTGCGAATACCACTCGACACCGGGGCCGGCGGCCCGCCAGCGTTCGGTGATGTTGTGCCACACTGGCGCCAGCTGCGGCCAGGTCTCGGGATACTTCTCCGCGAGCCACGCTTGCTCGGCGGGGCCGGGCAGCACGAAGTCGAACCAGGTGGTGGCGCGGTACGTGTACGCGCTCGCGTACAACATGTGGTGGTACATCGGCAGCGCGTCCAGGAACGCTTGCCAGTAGCGCGGTCGTTCGAGGCCCAGCTCGTCCAGCGAGCTCTGGAACTGATCGACCACCCACTCTTCGACGAACTCTTTGAAGCTGGCCCGGCGCGCGGACAGCGGCGTCAGGTAGTCCATCGCAAAGCCCGTCACGACCGCGAAGAAGCGAAACGAGCGCCAGAACCACTTGTCCACCAGCCGTTGGGCGCGCTCCCGGTCGTGCGCGACCAGCTTTTTCAGCACCGGGTGGCCGATTTGCGCGTGCCGGGCCTCGTCGGTTTGAATGCTCTGCAGCATCTGCTCGAACAAGCGGTCGCCCACCTGCTTGGCCATGCTGGTGAGGCCGATGAACTGCAAGTTGGTGAAGCCGGTCTCGAACACGAAATGCGTGCCGATCGCGAACTCGATGGCGTCACTGCCCAGCAACAGCTCGTCCACCAAATGACGCCCCGCCACGGCCACCCAATCGTTGCTGTGGAACAGCCGGTGCGTCCACTCGAACTGCTCGTCCCAACGCACGAGATCGTGCATGGCGCGCAGCGGTAGCTGGGTGTGGCGCAGCTCGTCCAACGCGCCGAGCAAGCTGGTCATGCGCCAGGCGCTGTCGCGCCCGAAACGCGCCGCCCGCAAGTTGCCGATGACGGCCGCGAACTCGGCCAGCGGCAGGGTTGCCATGTGCAGCTTCACCACCGACAGCCAGCCGGGATCCAACTGCGACATGTCTTCCACCCGCCCCACCGCCTCGGCGACGGCCTGGAACGCCACCTCCTTTTTCTGCTGCGTGGAGACGTACTCCGCGAACGTGCTCCGAAACGGCTCGTCCCAATCGCGCCACTGTTGCGCGGACAGCCAGGGCGTTCCGGAAAGCGCCTCGGGGAACACCTGACGCTCGTCCGCATAGCTGAACGACCAGTCCAGTTTCCGAGCCAAATCACACCACTCGTCCCGAAGCGGCATCCAAGTACTCCCGCGCGCCTCCATGCCCGGCGCGCGAATCAGCAGCCTACCCCGCAGGGACTCCTGAATCCATCGCCGATCGGCGTGTTTTGGTGGGGCGAAGCGCTACGCGGGGAGGCGAACGACGGCGAAGTGTCGCATACTGTCGGCTAACGATGCTGGCCGAGAAAAACTCACAAGACCTCGCAAACATCTCCGATTTGGACGAGGAGATTCGGCGCTTGAAAAAGGAGCGCAACGCCGTCTTGCTCGCCCACTACTACCAAGAGAGTGAAATCCAAGATCTTGCCGATTTCATCGGGGATTCGCTGCAGCTGGCGCAAGCAGCGCAGCGCACGCAAGCCGACGTGATCTTGTTTGCCGGTGTCCATTTCATGGCCGAAACGGCAAAAATTCTCAATCCGGAGCGCATCGTGCTGGTGCCGGACATGAAGGCGGGTTGCTCACTCGCCGATGGCTGTCCCGGCGACCGTTTCCGCGCCTGGAAAGCGCGCTACCCCGGCGCCGTGGCCGTCAGCTACATCAATTGTACGGCCGAGGTGAAGGCCGAGAGCGACTACATCGTCACCTCCAGCAACGCCGTCAAAATCGTCAACGCCATCCCCAAGGACAAGGAAATCTTGTTCGCGCCCGACAAGAACCTGGGGCGCTGGGTGATGAAGCAAACCGGCCGCAATCTGCGCCTCTGGCAAGGCAGCTGCATCGTGCACGAGACCTTCAGCCTGCAAAAACTGATGGCGATTCAGCTTCAGAACCCCGGCGCCAAGATCATCGCGCACCCCGAGTGCGAGGAGCCGCTGCTCGAGAAGGCGGATTTCATCGGCTCGACGGCGGCGCTGCTCAAGTACGTCGAAAACGACAACGCCCAGGCGTTCATCGTCGTGACCGAGCCGGGCATCATCCACCAGATGCAGAAGCGCGCGCCGCACAAGCAGCTCATCCCTGCGCCGCCCGACGGCAACTGCGCCTGCAACGAGTGCCCGTTCATGCGGCTCAACACGCCAGAAAAAGTGTACTTGGCGCTGCGAGATTTGGAGCCGCGGTTGGAGATGGACGAAGATCTGCGACGGCGGGCCTTGATGCCGATTGAGCGGATGCTCGCGTTGAGTTGAGCGGAGGGGGGACGGAGCTGAGGACGGGGGGGCTGCAGAGATGCGGCTTGATTGCAGAAGCTAACGTGGCGGTGATGGGTACAGGCGTGCGGGGGCGAGGGGGAGCGTGCAGGGTGCAGTGCGAGTGCGGGGGGCGATGAGTGGGGAGCGGGGAGCGATGGGCGGGGGCGAGGGGCGAACAGCAGACGTAAGGCTGCTCTCTTGCCTGGCTTTTTGAGTTTGCCTGCAGGCGGGCGCCGCCTCCAGGCCGCAGCCGGCGCGGGGCGCGCCGGTGAACGCTCGCTGGCGCTCGCGTTCAGCCTGGACCCGGCGCCCGCCTGCACGCGTGGACGCGGGTGCAGGGCTGGGTTTCACGGCGCTGCGGAAGGAACAACATGCTCAGGATCTATCCAGTCATTTTAGAGGTTTTGAAGGAGTTGCAGCCGTTGATCCGGCGGATTGAGGTGAGGGACAGGGATCTGGGGCGGCAGTTGCGGCGGTGTAGCTCCAGCATTGCGCTGAACGTTGCGGAGGGGATGTACAGTCGGGGGAACAATCGGAATGCGCGGTATCATTCGGCGCTCGGGAGCGCGCGGGAGACGCTGGCGTGTTTGGAGGTGGCTGAAGCGTGCAGATTGGTGGCGGCGGGCGAAGTCACGCAGCAGGCTGAGCTCAACCGCATCATCGGCACGTTGGTCAAGCTCGTGGCCGCTTAGGCGGGCAGCGCGCCGGAGCCGCGGCGGAGCGGCTCTGGCGTGCTCGAATCGATATGGGCGCGCGGGATCGAAGCAAAATACGGCTCCAGCGACGAATTGAGCTAGACTGCGGCCATGGCTGACGGGGTCAGGTGCTTGCGTGGAGCAGCTGTAGCGCTGACTGCGCTGTGCGCGCTCGCGTGCGGGGCGACGTCACGAAACGAGGCTGCATCGGGCGGTGGCGGCGGTGGCGGCGGTGGCGGCGGAGCGGCGACGGGCGAGCCGCTGCCGGTCGCGGGGCGAGCGGGCAGCGCTGGCGGCGCGGGCTCGCCGGACGTGCTCGAGGCGCCGATCGAAGTATCGGGGCGCTGGGCGCAGTTTGGTACCGACGACGCCGTCGCGGCCGAGCTCGTGCAAACGAACGGCATGCTGACCGGCAACGGTTGCGTCTTGGGCTTGCCCACCTCCGCCGACTCGGCAGATCACTATTGCGGGCCCATCAAAGGGCAACTGCAAGGTGCGCGGGTCAGCTTTGGATACAACGCTTCCGTCGCCTCGGAGGGCGCGGATCTTTGGCTATCGAGCGATGGTCAGCGAATGGCCGGGCGCCACCTGTTCGACGGCAGGTCGTTCGCGCCCGTCTCCTGGCTGCGCATCGGGGCCGCCGATAGCCATTTGCCACACCCGCCCGAGGACGAAGCCGCCGCCCGCGCGCTCTCGTCGCGGACGGGCAGCTGGTCTCTCACGCAGCTCGAAGGCCCAGCGCCGCTGTTCCTCGGTTCCACCGAGTCGGGCGTCATGCTGTTCATCCGAAGCGACGCGCTCGGTGGCTTCGTCCTCGGCACCCTCGGCGCCTTCTGGCACGGCGAAATGAGCTGGAGCGAAGCCGACGGCACGCTCCAGGTCGGCCCCGTGCCAGAAACGGTGCCCGGCCTCCCGCTTCGACTCGAGCTCAGGTTCGTCGACTCCGCCCTGCAATCGGTCGAGGCGACACTACCGACCGGCGAGCTGCAGCGCTTCTCGGCCACGCCGTCTCGGTAGCAGCGTTTCGATTTCCGTCGGCGCCGGCCAGAGCCGCGGCGTGGCGGCTCCGGCGGACCATGCCAATTCAGTGCGTGAGCTTCCACAGCATGCGCAGGATGCGCTGAATGAGCGCCTGCGCCGCTTCGGCCTCCGACGCCGAACAGTGTTCCCAACCCGCCGCGACGCGCAGCGCCATCCGCGTCTCATTCGCGCTGCCCGCCGCCGTGAACAGCCGCGCCCTACGGTTGCCTGGATCCGAGTAGTTCGATTCCCCGATGTTGAGCGCCACGCTGCTAGCCGCCCGCATCAGTTGATCCGCCAAGCCCCGGTCCCGCGCCTTGATCCGCAGCACCAATGGCTGCAACACCTCAATCAACTGAATAGCCGCCTCTTCAACTTCAAAGACCATTTGTTTCTCTCCCGTCTCAGCGCCGTGAAACTCCAGGCGCAGCCCCCGCCAGCGGCAGCGCGCGCAGGCCGCGTCTAGGGCGCGAGCGCAGCGAGCGTCGCGCGCAGCGCGAGCCCACCCCTAGACGCGGCCGAGCACCCTGCCATCATCGAAATCGCCGGAGTCATCAGCCCCCTTCGAGATCGAGATCGAGATCGAGATCGAGATCGAGATCGAGATCGAGATCGAGATCGAGATCGA
>Ga0068855_100002613_pt1 | contig 22198 bp, 17 predicted proteins | sample KBSCornC52_FD_66592 | JGI IMG/M metagenome (GOLD analysis project Ga0068855, IMG submission 66592) | Corn rhizosphere microbial communities from Kellogg Biological Station, Michigan, USA - KBS Corn C5-2 | ecosystem: Host-associated > Plants > Roots > Rhizosphere > Soil ...
GAAGGGCGACGAGGATTGAGCGCATTTAACGGACTGCTAAATACGTGGTGTCGCCGTGCTGGAGAGCAGCTTTCCGACTGCTGCCGGCGGGGGGCGAAAAGATACGCGCAGCGGGGCGGGAAGTTGCGAATCGCCTTCGGTATTTAACCTTCTTTTTGCCATGTCTGAACTGAACCACCTTCATTCCTGCGTTGAGGAGAAGCCCGAGCTTTACGAAACCGTGCAGCTCTATTTTGAGGACGACCACCAGGAGACTGGTCGATGGACGGGACGGTTTTGGTGGAGCCACGGCCACGAGGTGGCCCCGGTGTGCTGGCAGTATTTCGAGCCACACTTTTCCGGTGCGCCTCGAGTGGTCTATGGGCTTCACTATTAGGTAGATCCGATTCCAGGCGTGCGTCCCGATGGCGTGGGAGCTACGATGGGCGACATGCTCGGTCGCCTTTTTCTGCTGCTCTTTTTCATGGGAGGCCTGACTCTGCGCGCGGCCGATCCGGAGGTGCATACTTTTTCCATTGTCGCTTTCGATCCGGCGACCGGAGAACTCGGTGTGGCCGTGGAGAGCAAGTATTTCGGCGTGGGCAGTGTCGTGCCGTGGGCCAAGGCGGGAGTGGGCGCGGTGGCGACGCAGGCGCGGGCGAAGGTCAGTTTTGGACCCGAAGGGTTGAAGCTAATGGAGAGCGGGAAATCGGCGCGGGAAGCCTTGGACGCCTTGCTCGCGGCGGACCCGGATGCCGCGGAGCGGCAGGTGGGAATGGTGGACGCCCAAGGGCGAACGGCGGCACACACCGGTGCGGAGTGCATGCGGTATGCCGGACATCGCGAAGGAAAAAATTACACCGTGCAAGGCAACCTCCTCGCGGGAGAAGGTGTGCTCACCGCCATGGCGGAGGCTTTTGAAGAAGCGCAAAAAAAGGAAGGCAGCGAGCTGGCCGATTGGCTCCTCGCGGCGCTGCAGGCCGGTCAGGCGGCCGGTGGGGATCGGCGTGGACAGCAGAGCGCGGCGCTGCTGGTCGTGCATGCGGGCGGCGGTCCCGGTGGCGACAATGACCGCTACATGGATTTGCGCGTGGAGGACAATCCCAAGCCGATCGAAGAACTCGCCCGGCTGCGGGCGTTGCACGCGGAGTTTTACGGGCCGGTGCGCGAGAAGCCCATTCGGTAGCGTCTGGATCGCTAAGTCTTTCCGCTACAAGTAGAGCTGGATGGGATTTTGCGAAAAGGCTGTTCAATGCCCGGGTCCGATTGATATTTCCCGCGAAACGAGATGAAGACGGAATTGCGCGCGAATATTGTTTGGGCGGCTTTTGGAATGTGGTTGTTCGCCCTGGCCGGATGTCAGAAATCCCCGGTGGCCCAGGCTCCCGCTCCGGCCAGTGCAGCGGAGACGCCGATCCCCTCGACACCTCCGCCAACGGCGCCCATCGCGGTAGCGACTCCGCCGCCGGCCACCCCAAGTCCGCAACTGGCGCCTCCCGGTGTTTTCTATCTCATTCAGCCGGCGCGGATTGAAACGGCGGATGGCATCGTCGGGTTGAAGCCCGGGACGGGGTTGAAATTGATCAGGCCCGGGGTTTATCTCTCGCCGTATGGCGAGGTCAATTTGGCCGAGGAACAGGTCACCAATGACCTTGGGGTGGCCAGGGGTGTGTTGGCGGCCGATCAGAATGCCCAGGCGGCCTTAAAAGCCTCGCTGGTCGCGCAGGCCCAACAAGCGGCCGAGGCGGAACAAAGTCGAGCGGTCGCCAGCAATGCGGCCGTTCCGCAAACGGCGCGCCGGGGAAGCCCCAATCCCAACACCGGGCAGATCAGCGCGTTACAAAAGCAGGAGATCGCCATCCAGGCGCAGATCGATCAGATCAGCACGCAGATGCAGCAGGAGGCAGCCAACCGGCATGCCGCGTATTTCGCGACCGGTCGACGCTCTGTAGATGCCTCGACGCTCCCCGCCCGCCGCCGCGATTTAGAGACACAAATTCAGCAGATCCACGCCCGGATTCGTTTGTTGGAAACGCGGTAGAGGGGCCGGCGGATGGTCGATGAAGTGATCTATCCGGGGATTGTCAGAATGCGGATAATAGGCTGTATATTTGCCGGTCACACGCAAACTCATGTCCCGACGCACCCGACAAACTGACAAGTTAATGAAGGAACAGGATACGGTGGGGATGCAGCGTGCCGAGCGGAAGGAATTGGAGGAGATGAGCGGGAGAAAAAAGGTGGAGGCGTCGCGGGTCCGGGCGCAGCGGGGAATGTCGCTGGAGGATAAGCCGGAGGACACGGAGAATCGTCCGCAGCGGGTTGCCCGGCCAGGGAAGCCGTTGAAGCGGCCGTAGAGCCTGTTCTGCACTTGGTGCAGGTAGGGACGGCGCGCCGCGCTGTCCTCGCTGAGTAAAACGAGGTGCGAGGTGAGAAAGTTCCACAAATTCAACAGGTCCCCCGGCCCGGGAAAAGCATTACCCACCTCTTTCAGAAACGCATTCCAACGCTGAAGGCGCGGCTTTATAGCAGCCTGGGACAAAGCCGCGTAGAGTTTTGGTCCATTCTCCCTCATCGATTGACGTTGGGTGGCGCACGTCCGCAAGGATTCTTTGAACCGCCAATGGACGCCAATGGACGCGAATAGAGGGGGGGCGCCACGGTGTAATGTAGGGCGGCGGGCTTCGCCGCCGGCGGGCGCGAACCAGGAAGAGTCAAATCAGGGCACTCCCTGCGGTCGTTAATCTGAAGGCCCGGAAGTAAGTGAGGGCGTGGTGCCGGATTTGGAGAATTTGCCGTGTGAGGGGAGTGCAGAATTTGTGGAATTTGCCGCATCGTTGCCGGCAGGGGCGGTGTCTTCTGTCCGGTTTCAGCGGATATGTGGTAAAGCGCTTGGAAATTAACAAAAACAGGCCAAGAGGAAACGCGGACGAGGGTATAGACGGGTATGCCTAGCGTTCCCTCCCGTCGCCAATTCCTCCAGCAAACCTCTCTCGCTCTTGCCGCCACGGCGGCGCTCCCGCTGGCCTCGCGGGCGGCAACGAATATTACCTCTGACCGATTGCGGATCGGCATCATCGGCTGCGGCGCGCGTGGGTCGGGGGCGGTGGCGCAGGCGCTCACCGCGGATAGCAACACGGAGCTTTATGCGATGGGCGATGTCTTTCCTGAACAGATCGAAAAGAGCATCGGGGCGATCGGTGCGCAGTTCAAAGACAAGCCGGGCCGGGTGAATGTGGCCGAAGAGCGCAAATTCGTCGGGCTCGACTCGTATCAGAAGGTCCTGGCGAGCGGAGTAGATCTGGTGGTGTTGTCCACTCCGGGTGGCTTTCGACCGATGTTGCTCGATGCGGCAGTGAAGGCCGGCAAACACATTTTTTGCGAGAAGCCGATGGGGATCGATCCCACGGGCGTGCGTTCGGTGCGCGAGTCGGTGAAGCTGGCCAAGGAGAAGAAACTCGCTCTCCGCGCGGGATTCAACATGCGCTTCGAGCCGGCTTATCGCGAGGCGATGCAGCGCATCCACGATGGACAGATCGGCGATATCGTCGCGATCTACTCGACCCGCATGGCGAATCGGCTCACCCGTTTCAAGGGCGAGCGCAACCCCGGGGAAGGGGACCTCGAGTGGCAACTCCGCAACTGGCACCATTTCGTCTGGCTGTCCGGCGACTGGATCATGGAAGTCTCCGTGCACAGCGTGGACAAGATCGCTTGGGCGATGCGCGATGTGCCGCCGGTGCGGTGCGTGGCCAGTGGCGCGCGGCAGCAGCAGACGCTGGGTAATGTGTGGGATCAATTCGACGTCACCTATGAATGGGAAAACGGCACGATCGCCGTGCTGAAGACGCGTTACCAGGATGGCTGCTACAACGATCATAGCGACGTCATCATCGGCACGAAGGGACGCTGCTTTTTCAACGGCTACAAGGCGCACATCACCGGCGAGAACCCGTGGCGTTATCAAGGACCGACGGTGGCTTCGCACCAGATCGAGCACGACGAGCTCTTCGCCGACATCCGCGCGGGCAAGATTCCGAACGATGGCGATCGCATGGCGCAGAGCACGCTGATGGGCATCATGGGCCGCATGTCCGCCTACACGGGCAAGGAAGTGACGTGGCAACAGGCGCTCGATTCGAAGCTCGAGACCATGCCGAAGAACCTGGCGTGGGACATGAAGCTCGAGGTGCCGCCGCCCGCGGTAGCGGGGCGAACGCCTTTGGTCTGAGGGGTTGAGAGTTGAGAGCCGGTTTTCGGACTTTCACGTCATCGGACGGAACCCGCTGCCCTTTCCGTTCGGTTTCGGTTACACGTGATATGAGCGCACTCCGCCGGCGGGAACTGCTTAACGGATGAGTGCGCCCGGACACCTTCGAGGTGTGCTTCCCAGAGCTCTCCTGCCACCCCGCTTTAACGCGCACTATAGATCAGCGCGACCGCGAATAATAGCGATCGGAAGAGCGGAAGGCGAAAGGGCGCAATCATAAGTAACCCTTAATTCTTCGCTTTGAAACACGTCGGCGGCGGTATGGAGGGGTTTCCCCGGACTTCGAAAGGCCGTCGGTTTGTCGGTTGTTTGCCACAGTACAAAACAGGAGTCGCATCCCATTTTAACCTATAATGACATAGGGGCAAAACCTGAATTGATACGGCCAGACTCTATCGGGGCGGGCGAATCCTTCTGTAGAATGAAATTGGGAGATGCTGCCAAAGGCCGTGTTGAACTCCAGCCCACCGACGGAAGGTGGACACTCTTTGTCGATCACAAGTCGGTCATTAGCACGACGGATCGGCATTGGCTGCGCCGGTTTGCGGTAACGTTGCGGCAGAATCTCTCGAAGGACCATTCCCATGAGCACACCGGAAAAGGCTGAACAGGATCCGCTCGAGGGATCCATATTTTACCAGGAGTTTCTCATCGAGAAGGACGAGATCCTCCGGCACAAGTGGATCGAGAGCGAGAAAGCGGGCTATGACATTGGCTTCGAAAAGGCGCTCATCGACTGGATGCTGCGCCATCGTTCCTGCTGGCTGGAACGGCGTCGCAAGGAACGCGATGCGCGCGAGGCGCGTCGCTCCAGGTCGAGTTAGGTTGTGTTTACGAATTGTATAGGGCGAGGCGTTTCGCGTCGTCTGGGAGCATCCCAAGCATTCCTCATCTCTTTGCGCGCTGCTTGGACCCTACTGACAAATGCCGAGCCCAGGAGCGGCGACTTTCCAGTCGCTGACCGAACTAACGCGCGGAGCGCCATTTTCTGGGCGTCGCTCCGCGACGCAGGGCGACAGGAAATTCGCCCCTCCCAGGGAAGCCGTGGCCACGCCTCATTTTTCAAGGCGACGCATCCCGGGGAAATGGAGGGATTTCATTTGTGTCATCCGCGTGATTCGTGGGCGAAGCTCCTCTTTGCATGAAGCTTCAAAAAGATGTCGGCAATGCTTGGATCAGGAGTGCGCCCAGCCGCGGTCGGCGAGAATTTCCTGGCCGGTGATGGCGCGACTGCCGCCGCTGGCGAGGAAGAGCACGACCTCGGCGATGTCCTCGGACTGCAGGAGTTCGGGCACGCACTGTGCGCGTCGAATCTGGCGTTTCACCGCGGGGTTGACGAATTGCTTCAACTGCCGCTCTGTCATGATCCAGCCAGGCGACACGGTATTCACGCGAATGCCGCGCGGGCCAAGCTCGCGGGCCAGTGCGCGGGTGAAGCCGAGCACGCCGCCCTTGGTCGCGACGTAGGCGGTCATCGGTGATGGAGCGGTGTGAAAGGTGAGGGAGGCGAGATTGACGATTGCGCCCGTGTCCTGGGGAAGTTTCGGGGCGACCTCGCGCGCCATGAGGAAATAGGCGCGCAGATTGGTGGCAAAAAGATCGTCCCAATCACGGGCCGACATGCTTTCCAGCGTCATGCGTGGATCGCGGGCGGCATTGTTGACCAGCGCCTGGATGGGCGCGCCACCCTTGGCGATGTTCTTCACCCACCGGACGATCTGCGCCTCGCGCGTGAGATCGACCCGGGTGAAGAATGCGCGTTCGCCGAGTTCGCGGGCCAGCGATTGACCGGCGGTGTCGTCCGTGTCGCAAAAATGCACGATGGCTTCCTGGGCGTGAAAGGCGCGGACGATGGCTTCTCCGATGCCATTGGCGCCGCCGGTGACTACGATGTTGCGATGGCGGAAATCAGCGTAGGAAGGCATATGGGGGTGGCGGCGGAGAAGGGGATGAAATATCGGCGCCGGCTTCTCCGTTCAATACAGAAAGCCATGGCCCGCTGTCATGTCCTCAGGATTACCCACCTCTCAAAAAGGGCAGTGAAGGAGCCCGCGAATCACGCAGATCACGCGAATGAGGAAGGATTCATTGGTGTCATCCGCGTGATCCGCAGGCTGCATTGATCTGCGCGCCGCTTGGAGATATGCACGGGCCATATGGAAATTGCCGTCGGAAACCTGCTGCGCACCGCCCACGACCCGGCTGATCGCGAGCACATTCATTCACTCCTCGCCAATGATGCGCTGCGGATCGAGCAGATCGTTTCGTATGGGCACCCGAGTCCGGCGGGATTCTGGTACGATCAGCTCGACCCCGAATGGGTGCTGCTGGTGCAGGGCGCGGCCACGCTCTCATTCGAAGGGGAAGGGGACGTGAGCCTGACGGCGGGCGACTATCTGTTGATTCCCGCACATCGGCGGCATCGCGTGGACTCCGTCTCGGCGGACGCGCGCTGGCTGGCGGTGCATTTCCGGCAGCGGCAATTATCCAGGCCTTCGGCCTGATCCCCGATCCGAAGAGGTGGGTAATGCTTTAAGTTTCGTCAGCGCAGGCGGCGCCACGTTTCGACGATATTCTCGCTACTTTTGTAGCTCAGCGTCTTGTCATCCAGGATCAGAAGCTTGCCGCCGTAGCGCTTGCCGTTCACGAGCTGGGGGATCTCGCCGCGAGTGAAGGTGAAGCGGAAAGTGTTGCTGTCGGATTCCCACGTGCCAAAAGCGTCCTTGGAAATGATGCGTTCCTGGTATTTGCCATCGTACTCCACGGAGCCGTCGCCGTTGGGTTTGAGATTCATGATCGCCTTGCAAGCGATGCCGTGGATGTCGCGCTCCAAGCCCCAGGTGCCGACCAACATCTCATGCTTTCGGATGACGTTCTTTTGGTAGACCAGGTAACCGACGACGCCCATGGCGATGAACAGCAGGAATGTTTTCACGCGCGGAACGAGAGCAACCGAAATGCCAGAATGAAACAAAGCGAGCCGGAACGAAACTGTTCACTACGAACGGATGCAAAATGCATTTTTCCAAGGCTCGTCCGGACTGCGGGTTGTGACTATTGACCCTCCCGCCGGAAACGATTAGAGGGCACTATGCGTTTTCCCTCCCTTCTCCTTTCACTTTGCGCCCTGGCGCTGGGGCTTATCATGCCAGCACGTGCGGAGGAAAAGAACGGCCTGCAGGTGTCGGTGCAAAAGGTGACGCTGGATCGGGCGGATTTTCGCGGTGGCGATGTGAATATCGAAAACCTGGATCGCACGATGGGATTGCGCGTCACGCTGCGGAACACGAGTTTCAAGGATATCAATGCTGGCGAGGTGACGTGGGAGATTGTGAAGCGGAAATGGGATAACGCCGCACTCGAGCTCACCACCGGGACGGACAAGCTGCAGCCACTCCACAAAGGCGAGACCGTGGAAATCACCATCGGGGCCGCGCGGACCAGCGGACTGATCAACGGCGCCGTGTTGCGCAAGGACGAGCTGGATTGGGAACTGATCTTTCGGCAGGGCGCCAAAGAGATCGCGCGCTTTTCCAGCAAGGCGAATTTTCAGACGCTCCTGAAACGCGCGGCGCTGGTCCCGACGCCGGCGAATCCCTCCGCGGAGGCAGCTCCGGCCGCCACACCCGGGGCTCCTGCCGCGCCCGGGGCTCCCGCGCCCGCCACACCGGTGCCGCCCGTTCCCGCGAAGTAAGGGGCGCCGGTGGTAAATCGGTGGGTTTGGTGACGTTCGTTAACGGAAGCGCTTTACGATGGGTCTTTCCGCGACGATAAGCGTGCCGATGCGTCTCCCCACACTTTCCGTTCTTCTTTCCACCGTCTTGCTTTCCGCCGTGGCCAACGGCACGGATTTGCCCGGCAAACAGCCGGATGGCTCGGTGCTGCTGCCGAATCAATGGACGCTGCGTCCGGTCGGGCGACAGGTTCCACTGGGCGATTTTCCGGTCAATCTCGCCCTCCACCCCGGCGGTAAATATGGCGCCGTCGTGCACTGTGGCTATGGCCCGCATGAGGTCGTGATCGTCGAACTCGCCTCGGGCACCGTGACCACGCGCGCCAAGGTCGATGAAGCCTTTTACGGACTGGCTTTCTCGAAGGACGGCAAGCAGCTCTTCTGCTCCGGGTCCTCGGGCGAAAGCATCCACGTCTTTCACTTTGCCGACGGGCAACTGGACAAGCCCACCCGCTTTTCCCTGCGCGAGGCGAAGGAACGGGGAGTTCCCTGTGGGTTGGCGGCGACGGCCGACGGCGCGACTCTCTATGTCGCCAATCTGTGGGGGCAAAGCGTCTCCCGTCTGAACCTCGCCAGCGGTGCGCCCGCGGGACCCGACCTGTCGTTGCTGCCGGAAGGTGCGGCCGCACCGAAGGCGCCGGTACTGCCCAGGTCGACCGATGACCCCTCGATCACCAAGCGGGCCAACCAATTGCTCGAGACGACGGATCCCAAGGCCCCGTTTCCCTATGGCTGCCTCCTCGATGAAAAGAGGGGCCGGCTGTATGTGTCGCTCTGGGGACAGGCCAGCGTGGCCGTGATCGACACGAAAACCTTCACCGTCAGCGCGCATTGGGCGGCCGAGGATCACCCCAACGAAATGCTCTTGAGCAAGGACGGCAAGCGGCTCTTTGTGGCCAACGCGAATCGCAACACGGTGAGTGTGCTCGCCACCGCCGATGGGCATTTGATCGAGACGCTGCTCGCGGAATTGACTCCGAATGCGCCGGCGGGAAATACCCCGAACTCCCTCGCGCTCAGCCCCGATGGCAACCGCCTGTTCGTGGCCAATGCAAACATCAATACGATTTCCGTCTTCGAGGTGAATACCGGCGGCAAATCGCGGAGCCTCGGGTTCATCCCGGTCGGCTGGTATCCGACCAGTGTGCGCCTCAGCGGGGATGGCCGGACGCTTTACGTCGTGAATGGAAAGGGCGAAACTTCGTTCCCGAATCCAGAGGGTCCGATGCACGGCAAGGGCAAGGCCTCCGCCGGGCAATATATTGGCGCCCTGCTCAAGGGCACGCTCAGCATTATTCCGCTGCCGGCGGCCAGCAAGCTGGAGCCGCAACTGAAGGAATGGAGCGAACAGGCCTACCATTGCCTGCCGAAGATTCAGCGCAAGGGGGACACGGCGACGGGCGAAGATTCCAAGGCTGCGGCGTCCAATCCCATTCCGCACAAGCTGGGCGACGCTTCGCCGATCCAATACGTCCTCTACATCATCAAGGAGAACCGCACCTATGATCAGGTGCTGGGCGATCTCAAGCCCGGCAACGGCGATCCGTCCATCTGCATCTTCGGTGAGCACGTGACGCCGAATCTTCACGCGATTGCACGCGAGTTCGTCACGCTCGACAACTTCTACGTGGACGCGGAGGTGAGCGCGTCCGGACACGAGTGGAGCATGGGGGCGATCGCCAATGACTTCGTCGAGAAGACCTGGCACCTCAGCTATGGCCACGGCAAGAGCGGCAAGTGGCCGTATCCGGCCGAGGGTGGTTTTCCCATCGCCACGCCCGGGGGCGGGTATCTCTGGGATCGGGCGAAGGAAGCCGGCGTGAGCTATCGCAGCTACGGCGAGTGGGTGGCGAATGGCCGCGGGTTGGGCGCTCCGGTGACTCCCAAGACGAAGTCGTTGGAGGGCCACATCGATCCGTGGTTCCGCAGTTTCGATACGGCGTATCCGGATCAAAAGCGGGCGGATCGTTTCATCGATGAACTTCATCGCTTCGAGAAGGAAGGCGACATGCCGCGGCTGCAGATCGTCCGTTTGCCGAATGATCACACCTCCGGCACCAGTCCCGGCAAGCCCACACCGGTCGCGCAAGTGGCGGACAACGACCTCGCGGTCGGCCGCGTGATCGAGGCGCTGTCACATTCCAAATTTTGGAAGCAAATGGCGATCTTCATCATCGAAGACGACGCACAGAATGGTTCCGATCACGTCGACGCGCACCGGACGACCGCCTTTGCGGTGAGCCCCTACATCCGCCGCGGGACGGTGGATTCGACGATGTATTCCACCAGCAGCATGCTGCACACGATCGAGCTGATTCTCGGCCTGCGCCCGATGACCCAGTTCGACGCCACCGCCATGCCGATGTGGGCGAGCTTCCAAACTCAGCCGGTCCTCACGCCGTACACGTTGAAGCCGGCGACCGCCGATTTGCAGGAGATGAACAGCAAGACGGCGTGGGGTGCGAAGGCGAGTCAGCGGATGAATTTCGCCAGGGAAGATGCGGCGGATGACATCCAGCTCAATGAGATCATCTGGAAATCGGTGAAAGGAGCGAGGTCACCGATGCCCGCGCCGCGCCACGCTGCCTTTGTCTTCACCAGCAAGAAGAAGGATAAGGACGACGACTAGGTTGTCGCGTTGCCGTGTGGCAATTACATAATGCCTCAAGACTGACTGGATTTCTCTTTGAAGCTGGGGTAGAGCGAAATACTTTCCTCATAAGATGCAAGCCGCCGATGTTTATCCCGGGAGTGGTGTGGTTGCTTTGTCGCCGCCTGCGGTTTTGCCTTGGCGCTGGCTCCGGTTGGCCGGGGTGATGTTGCTGATGTGGCAACTCGTTGCCGGCAGCGGCTGGGCGCTCGATATCGTCACCGCGGATGGACATCGGTACAAGAACTGCACAATCACCGAGGTCGAGCCGGACGCGATCCGGATCATTTATGCCGATGGCGCGGCCCAGATTCTTTACGAGGACCTGCCTCCAGCATTGCAGAAGCAGTATTTTGATCCGTCCAAGGTGATGGAATCCCGGAAGCAGGCGGCGGAGGCCCGGCGTGTAGCCGAGGCCAAAGCGGAAGAGGATCGCCGCCAGCGTCAGATTGTCGCCGCGCAAGCCGCGGCCCAGGCCGAGGCGCAGCGGGCGCGGGCAGCCGAAGCGCGCGAACGCGAGGATCGAGTCCGGCAACGGCAGGACGACGAGAAAAAGGCGCTGGCGCTGAAAGAGGCCGTGAAGAAGGCCATGGCCAAACACCGGATTACGATGTTCGGCCTCGGCCTCATGGCCCTCGGCGCTCTGCTCGCATTGTTCGTCTATTTCCTGCCGACGATCATTGGGCGGCACAAGGCAAACGCCGTGGCCATTTTCGCCTTCAATCTCTTTCTCGGCTGGACGCTCATTGGCTGGGTCTGCGCGCTCGTCTGGGCCTGCACCGAGGATTCCGCGATGGAACGCCTGGCGCGCGAACGACTGAACGCGCCGCCCCAGCCGGCCACGCCTCCGCAGCCGTACCAGGCCCAAGGTGGCCCGCAGTTGCCGCAAGGCGGCGTCCGCCGTCTGGACCAGGGAGGCCGTTATATCGAAGAGCAGGGTGGCCGTTACATCGAGAACGGCGGCCGCTATTTGGAGTAAGGTCTTGCCGAAGCGATGGCGTTGGAGATGCGGCGCTCGGTCCCTGCCCTGACGGAGTGAGGCGACAGTATCCAGTGTTCGCGTGGCGAACGGTGACAGCGGGATTTGGAAATATCTAATCAGGGAAACCACCGAGGCGGCGCGGCCGACCATTGCGGCTCGCAGGTCCGAACTTTTGTAGAGTGTCTCGCGAAAGTAGTTTTCGCCGTCACGACTAATCTGCCACGTGCCTCGCCATCAACTCGGCTTTGCTGGGTAAAAGCGCGGTTGTAGGGCGGCCATCCTGGCCGCCGTCCTTCCGACGCGGCGGCGAAGATCATCGCCCTACAATAACGCCTTTTTTTAAACGCATCCGGGCACCAAAGAGCTGCACGCCATTCGCGCTCGGAAATTCATTTGAGAAACGCTCCCACTGCTGGATCTTTGCCCGCTACCGCTATATGAACCGATTTCCCGTTTTCCAGATAGCTCTGCTTTTCTTCACAATTTTCCTCCTGCGGCTCCCGGCGGAGGAAGTGACCGACATCCCGGAAATCGGCGCCCACGAGCCCATTCTGGTCGTGAAGAAGAATGTCCACCCGGAGAATTTGATGGTCGTCTACACCAAGGTCGATGCCAGCGGACATTTCGTTCCCGATCCGCACGATCCGAAACGGCCGGTTCTCGATTTCTACTGGCTCATGGACGGCAAGGCCTACAAGCCGGTCAATCCTTTGATCAAAAGCGAGATCCGCAAGCATCTGGAACTTCAGCCGGGCGCGAGCGATGCGAATCATTTCGTCATCAACCTCAACGACTTGAAAGAAGTCAGTTCGGATATCGGACAGCCGAAGGTGGAAGTATCCGTCGACCCCGCCGATGGCGTCCACGATGTGGAAGCGCGAATGAACCTGGGACCTTCCGACGGAAATGCCCGCATTCGGCTCACCGCGATTCACACGGAAGGCCGGGCCTTTCCGCCAGCCGTTTATTCCGTCACGTTAAAGGGAGAAGAAGTGACGAATGGTAAGCTCACGGGCAAGAGGGTCACACGAAGATACGACGCCAAGAGCAAACTGAATTAAACGTCTACCCCTTCTGCGCTTCCTTCGCCCAGGTATCCTTGAGCGTGATGATGCGGTTGAAGACGGGCTTGCCAGGGGCGCTGTCCTTGGAGTCGAGCGCGAAGTAGGCCATGCGCTCGAACTGATAGCGTTCGGCGAGCGTGGCGTCTTTCAGGCTGGGCTCCAGCTTGGCGGTGACCACCTCGAGCGAATGCGGATTGACCGCACTGCGCCAATCGCGACCGTCGGCTTCCGGTTCGGCGTCGTGGAAGAGCCGGTCGTAAAGCCGCACCTCGGCGTCGATGGCGTGCGCGGCGCTCACCCAATGGATCGTGCCCTTCACCTTGCGGTTGCTGGTCGGGCCACCGGTCTTGGAATCGAGATCGGCGGTGCAGCGCAGTTCGACGATCTTGCCGGCGGCGTCTTTCACCACTTCCTCGCACTTGATGATGTAAGCGTACTTCAGCCGCACTTCGCCGCCCGGTTTCAGGCGGAAGAATTTCGGCGGAGGCACTTCGGCAAAGTCGTCCTGCTCGATCCAGAGCTCGCGCGAGAAGGGCAGGGGACGCGTGCCGCTTTCCGGCTGCGTCGGGTTGTTCGTCGCGGAAAGTTCCTCGGTCTGGCCCTCGGGATAGTTGGTGATGACTACCTTGATGGGATGGAGGACGCCGAGACGGCGCAGGGCGCGGTCATTGAGGTCCGTGCGGATGGCATGTTCGAAGACCGCGTAATCCGTGCTGCTGATGAATTTCGTGACCCCCACGCCGATGGCGAAGGCGCGAACCGCCTCGGGCGGAATGCCCCGGCGGCGCAGGCCGCTGAGGGTAGGCATGCGCGGATCGTCCCAGCCGGTGACGATGCCTTCATTGACGAAGGAGAGCAGCTTGCGCTTCGAGATGACCACGTGCGTGGGCATGAGCTTGGCAAACTCGTACTGATGCGGGCGCGGCTGCGGCACGGAGAGGCTGTCGACGATCCAATCGTAGAGCGGCCGATGCACCTCGAACTCCAGCGTGCAGACGGAGTGGGTGACGCCTTCGATGGAATCGCTCAGGCAGTGGGCGTAATCGTAGAGCGGGTAAATGCACCACGCGTCGCCGGTGTGGTGATGCGCGGCGTGCCGGATGCGGTAGAGCAACGGATCACGCATCCAGACATTGGGGTGCGCCATGTCGATCTTGGCCCGCAGGGTGCGGGCGCCGTCGGGAAATTCGCCGGCCTTCATGCGCGCGAAGAGATCGAGGTTTTCCTCCACGCTGCGATCGCGCCACGGGGACGGCTTGCCCGGTTCGCCGGGAGCGCCGCGGTAGGCGTCGGTCTGCTCGGGCGTCAGGTCACAGACAAAAGCCTTGCCGGCCTTGATGAGCGCGACGGCGTAGTCGTGGAGCTGCTGGAAATAGTCCGAGGCGTAGAAGGGCTCGGTATTCGCGTCGCTCTCCGGGGCCGGTTTGCCGGAGGTATCGCCCGCGTGCTTGAAGCGCAGGACGTGGTCCGCCCAGCCGCCGATGAGCCATTTCACATCTTCGATGATGCTCTCGACGTATTCGACTTCCTCCTTCGTAGGATTCGTGTCGTCCATGCGCAGGTTGCACACGCCGTCGAATTCTCGGGCGATGCCGAAATTCAGGCAGATGGATTTGGCATGGCCGATGTGCAGATAGCCATTCGGCTCGGGCGGAAAGCGCGTGATCACCCGCTGCACCTTGCCGCTCTGGACGTCCGCAGCCACGATGTCGCGGATGAAATCGGAAGGTTTCGGTGTCTCGGGTGTTTCAGTACTCATGGATAAGAGGATCAGTAATTACGGTGAGAAAAGGGAGAAAGTCTAGGCTGAGTCGTCATTTTGGCGGCGAACTTCGAGAAGGCTGCGGTCAGCGGTGGTCTGCACCGGTTCGACGAAGAAGAGGAATAGGATCCTATATCTCCTATTCTTCCTATCCCTCCTATTGCCCTTCTGCCGGAACGGAGATTGGCAGCCTCACCCCCGCAGCTTACAAAACGCCCATGGAGAAAGGCCGACTCGAAGCATTCAGCGATGGCGTTATTGCCATCATCATCACCATCATGGTGCTGGAATTGAAAGTGCCGCACGGCGCCGGCCTGGCCGCGCTCCAGCCGATGCTGGGCGTCTTTCTCAGCTACGTGCTGAGTTTCGTTTACGTGGGGATCTACTGGAACAACCACCATCATCTTTTCCAGGCGGCGGACCGGGTGAACGCGACCATTCTCTGGGCGAATCTCCATTTGCTCTTCTGGATGTCCCTCATTCCTTTCGTCACGGGTTGGGTGGGCGAAAATCATTTCGAAGCGATGCCGACCGCTCTCTATGGTGTCGTTTTGTTTTGCTCCGCGATGGCCTATCGGTTTCTGCAGTGCGCGATTATCTCGGAGCACGGGAGCGATTCGAAGATCGGCGAGGCCCTCGGCCCGGATTGGAAAGGTAAAATCTCGCCCGTGTTCTATCTCGCGGCGATCGGGCTTTCCTTCGTCAATGAATGGCTCGCCGACGCGCTCTATGTGCTCGTGGCGGCGATGTGGTTCATTCCCGATCGGCGGCTCGCCGGCGTGGCGAAAAAAGGGAGCGAAAATCCAGGCTGATTCCCAAGCTCGTCTCCCCAACGTCAAGGTCGCGAAAAGTCCGACGGCTTGAATCACCGGGAACCGCTCGACGCCGGGCGGGGAAGAGGCCTAGAATGCGTGCCGATGTTCCCCTTTCTGCGGTATCCGTTGCACGTCGGGGTCGTGCCGCTCGTGCTCGGCGTTTGGTCGCTGGCGTGGCTGTCGGCAACCGCTCTGGCGGCAGACGGCGAGGTCCTCATTCATCAGAAATTGCCAGGCGAAATGGTGCTGATGGAGGTGGACGGCGAATTGGGCGGAAAAGCCTGCCACATGGTTGTCGATACCGGGGCGGAGTTTACTGCCGTGGATCGCTCCCTGAAAGATCAGGCCGGCGAGAAAATTACCGAAGCGAACATGCACGATGCCAATGGGAATGAATTCCTGTCCGGCGTCTATTACTTTGCCAATTTGCGCATCCAGTCGTTCGCGGTGGAAAAGTTCCGCGGCGCGGTGATCGATCTGGAGCCGATCAAACAACGGTTCGGAAGGCAAATGAACGCGGTCCTGGGTTGGTCCGAACTGAAGGCTGGTAAATTGTTCGTCAACCGGGATGAGGGCGTGTGGGAATTGCACACGGGGCCGTGGAAGCTGCCGGACGCCGACTCCGTGGAAGGCGCACTGGAGAGCGACGCTCCCGATCCCACATTCGAAGCCGAAATCGGAGGACAGCGGGGAAGTTTTTACATTGATACCGGGAGCAACTGGACCATCGATCTGCCGGAAAAGATGTTTGAAGCCTTGGTGGCGACCGATTTCATCGAAATGTCGCCGGCGAAAGGCCAGTCCTTTGCTGCGGGTGGAAAGGGTTCGCTCACCTACGGCTGGTTCCTCAAGGGAAAATTCATGGGCCGGGAGTTAAAGGGAATCTCCGTTTCTGCCCTTCCGGAGGAGAAAGGCGGGACGGGAAGGATTGGGATGGCCTGGTTGAGAGGATTCAATTTCGAAATCGATGGAGCGAAGAATCAGTGGCGCTACCAACTCCGGCCGCAGGCGGTAATGCAGCTGGCGAGCGATTTCATGCTCGGTGGAGAACTCGCGTTTGAGCAAGGGGGAACGCGAGTTAAAGATGTGGGAACTGAGCGCAACAGCGCGTTGCGAAAGGCGGGGCTGCAAGTAGGGGATGTCATCCGGCGTTTCGATACCGTGCCAGGCGATCAACTGAGTTTCGGCGCGATCAATGAAATCATGGCCTCCGAAGCCGGGCAGGTGGTCCACGTGCGCTATACGCGGGGCCCGGATGGAAAAGAGACGGGTGCGGTGTTGCAGCTGCCGGAGCCGGTTCGCGAAGGCCAATTCGTCGGCCGGGAACGCGACAAAGTCAGCGGGCCGGAGATGTCGAAAGCACAAGAGACGTTGGCCGTGTTCCAGCGGCTGCTCAAAGCGGAGCAGTTATTGCGGAGCGCGGCGGTGCTTTGTGTCGGGGGCGAAGCGGCTCCGTTAATGCGCCTCCGTCTGAAAGTGGCTCTGGGTTTGGGTGACGTTTACATCGAGGCAAAGCTTCCTTCGGCAGCGGCGATGGTCGGTTTCGATGCCGAAGTGGGAGGACAAAAAGGAACCATGTTACTGAACCTCTCCAGTCAATACACCGTCATCGATAAATCGATCGGGAGTGCCCTCGGAGGCAAGGAAACCAGCGACACCTTGACGAATGCCAACGGCAACGACTCCCAACAGGAGCTTTATGAGCTACCCGAACTTCGGGTGCAGTTCCTGGTGGCGAAGGACAGCAAAGTGATAGCCCTGGATTTCAGTCCTTTCCGCAAGTTCACCGGCTACAGAATCATTGGTTCCCTGGGAGTCGCGGATCTGAGTGAGACGAAGGTCTTGTTGAACTTCGGGGACAATTTGCTGAAAGCTCATAGTGGATCATGGATGATCGAAGGTCCGACTTGCCAGGAAGCGGAGTTGGAGGACTACCGGACGACTCCCGTCTACGAAACGAGCATCGAAAATCGCCACGCGGAATTTGGCTTCAACACCAGCGAAGGAGTCATCACGCTCGACAAGGCGCTGTTTTCGACGCTGGTGTCCAATCGCAGCATAGAAGTCTCGCGGGACAGCAAAGACAGCGGATGGTTTGTAAAAGGAGAATTGATGGGCAAGAACCTGAGGGGCATGCAGGTGAATTCCATGGAAACGGGAGATGGACTCAGTTACCTCGGCGTCTACTGGTTGCGTGGCTTCGACGTGGAGCTCGATCTCCACGGACATCGCTGGCGATATGAACTGCGAAAAGAGGCGCGTCCGCCCCTCGCCACTTACCTCATGATCGGAGGCACCTTCAGCTTTCCTGGCGATGGAGCCCGCCTGGAGAGTATCACCGCCGGAGGCGCTGGTGCGGCGGAAAAGGCGGGAATGGAGGTGGGGGATGTCATTCAGGTTTTCGGACCGCTCCGTGGGGAGGCGCTGAGCAGTGTCACGATGGCGGAACTGATCACCGAAAAGGCGGGGCAGAGTATCGCGGTGCAGTATCGCCGGCACGCGGATGGGAAGGAGACGACGACGAGTGTGCGCATCCAGCCCGCCATTTCGCAGTGGGACTTTCCAGGGCGGGATCTCTTTGGCGCCGAAAAGGCCGGGCAATGAGGCCGGTTCCTTAGCGATTGCCCTTGCTGGAAACCCGCAGGATCGCCTCGGCCAGCGCGCGGTAATCTTCCGTGCTGTTGTAGGCTTGAGCGGAGAAGCGCACGTAGCGGCGCTTCGGTTCTCCCCAGCGGACGATGGGCACTTCCAGGCGGTGCTCGGCGTGGAGCTTGTTTTGCACGGGATCGAAGCGCCCGCCGTCGAGGGGAAGCTGCTGCAGCGGCTCAGGGAGCATCATCGTGGCCATGCTGGCGATGAGTTCGTTCGGGCAGGGCAAGGGGCGATTGAAATGGCCGGCGAGTAGAGCGCGGGCGGAGGTGGCGAGCAGGCGGTTACGGTCACGCAATTCCGCCCAGCCTCCGGGAAGCAGCGAGGCGCCCCACCGGATAGCCGCCGGCACGCTCAGCCACGCCGTGGGATCGAGGGTGCCCGGCCAGTCAAAGCGATCGTGAAACGGGCTGCGGCCCGGGCGGCGGGTATTTTCGCCGTGGCTCATGACCGCGGGGCGCAACGCCTCCTGGCGATCGGGCCGGGCCCAGAGGAACGCGGCTCCCTTCGGAGCACAGACCCATTTGTGCAGATTGCCGGTGTAGTAAGCAGGACGCAGCAGGCCGATGTGCAGCGGCACCGCGCCGGGGGCGTGTGCGCCATCCACGAGGGTATCGATGCCGTGGGCCTCCAGCGCGCGAATGATTTTCGCGATGGGGAAAACGAGCGCGGTGGGGCTGGTGATGTGGTCGATCATCGCCAGGCGCGTGCGCGGCGTGACCGCGGCCAGAATGGCCTCGATGATCTGCGTTTCATCGCGCACGGGGAAGGGGACTTTGGCCACCACGACCTTGGCGCCGAAACGCGAGGCCACTTCCGTCAGGACATTGCGGCAAGCATTGTAGTCGTGATCGGTGGTGAGCAATTCATCGCCCGCGGAGAGATGCAGCGAGCGCACCACGGAATTGACCCCGGCGGTGGCATTGGCGACGAAGACGAGGTCGTCGGATTCCGCCTTGAGAAACCGGGCTAGTTCTTCGCGGGCGATATCGATCAAATCCGGCAGATCGCGCCAGAGGAATTGCACCGGCTGCCGCTCCATGCGGGCCCGGAATTCCGACTGGGCTTCGAGCACGGCCCGCGGACAGGCGCCGAAACTGCCGTGATTGAGAAAAATCACGTCAGGATCGAGCGTCCAATGATCGGCGAGAGGGCTGGGCATGAAGAAGTTTTAAGTGGTCAGTTTTCAGTTTTAAGAATCGCTTCGCCAAAAACGATCTTTATGCGGACCGAGGAATAATCACTCGCAGGAAGCCACTTAAAACTTAAGACTTAAAACTACGCTTGGGCAGCAGCCGCCCCCGCCCACTGGTGACGTGCGAGAAATTCCTCGGCCAGCGCCTTGTAGGCCGTGGCGCCGAGGCCGCCCGGTTCGTATTCGAGGATCGGTTTGCCGTGGCTCGGCGCTTCGCTCAAGCGCACGGTGCGCGGGACGACGGTCTTGAAGATGACGTCGCCGAAGTGGGTCTGTACTTCGTTGATGACCATGGTGGCGAGATTGTTGCGCATGAACATCGTCATGAGGATGCCACCGATGGTTAGGCCGGGGTTGGCGCCGCATTCGCGGATTTCATTCACGATGTGGTGAATCTTGCTGAGACCTTCGAGGGCGAAGTATTCGCACTGCAGCGGGATCAGGAGTTCGTCGGCTGCGGCGAGGGCGTTGGTCATGAGGATGCCGAGGGAGGGCGGGCAATCCAGGAGCACGAAATCGAAAGTGGCATCGGCGCGAAGCGGCTCGAAGGCCGCGCGCAGCCGGGTGAGGTGGTCTTCGGCCCGGGCGACCTCGATTTCCGCGCCGGCCAGCGCCATGTCGCCGGGGATGATCCAGAGGTGATCCCACCGCGTCGGCACGACCTTTTCCGAAATCGGTGCGCCGCCGAGCAACGGTTCGTAGATGCTGTGGCCATCGATCGTCGGTAGGCCAAGGGCGCTGGTGGCGTTGGCTTGGGGGTCGAGATCGATGAGCAAAGTCTTCACGCCCCGCGCCGCAAGGCAGGCGGCGAGGTTGACGCTGGTAGTGGTTTTGCCGACGCCGCCCTTTTGGTTGGCGACCGCGATAATTCTCATATTGGGGGCGGGAGTTTAGGCGGGGTAAGGCGTTTGAACAGAACTGATTCAGGATAAGGCAGAACATCCAATGTCCAATTGCCCCACGGCACCGTGGGCGTCTCGCAAAGCCTCGGCTCCCAACATCCAATCAGGGAAATCACTGCCACGCGCTTGCGCCATTGGATGTTGGACGTTGGGTGTTGGATGTTGGATGTTCTCCCTTTCGCATGATCCCGATTACCGAACGCTTTCTCTCTGATGCCGGCGGCTGGCAGGCACTGAAACAGGCGCGTGCCATTCACCAGATGGGGCGGGTAATTGCGGCAAAATACGAACCGCCGCTCCTGGAGGGAAGTGTCCGGGAGGGGGAGCAGGAGTTTCGCTCGGGGCTGAAGATTCTCACGGTGTCCAACGTGGAGAATCTGTGCACCTGCCGGGAGTCGCGGCTGCGCGGGGTGATTTGCGCGCATTCGCTGGCGGTTGGGCTGGAGATCATCAATCCGCGCCAGGCGGCGGTGGCGCCGGCGGGAGGAAAATCGTTCTCCGGCGGATCAAGCAGTGCATCGCGTGGACTGTCGACGCCATCAGTCCCTGCAGGAGAACGGCCGAAATTTTACCTGCAAGTGGAAGGCTCGCTCAATTACCTCACGGCCAAGCTCGATGCGGAATACAGCACGGGGAAGACGACAATGACCGGTAATCGCCGGTATGCGCATCCGGCTGAGGAAGCAGCGATGCAGCGTTTGCAGAAGGCCGGATTTGCCGAGCCGGATGCGAAAGGAGAGATGATCTTGAAAGGAGAGCCGAAGATTCTGGCCTTCTTTGCCGGAGAATTGCCGCGGTTGCAGCGGGACTGGGAGGTGGTGCTGGGGGCGCGGTTCGATTACGTGACGCGCGATATCGAGCGCATCGAGCCAAAGCTGCAGATCCGTGGCTCGGGCGAAAACTGGTTCGATCTTTCGTTGGAGCTGAGCGCTTCGGGCGGGGAGCAGTTTTCCGCGGCGGAAATCCAGCGACTGCTGCAATCGGGGCAGAGTTCGACCAAGCTGAAGAACAAGAAGGTGGCGGTGTTTGATCCGCTGGCGTTGGAGCAGTTGCAGCAGGCGCTTACCGAATCGAATCCACAGCAACGTCAGCCGGGGATGTATCGCGTCTCCAGTGCCCATGCGGGTTATCTCGATACACTGGCGCGTGAACAGGGCGCGCGGGTGCGAGCGGATGCGCGGTGGAATTCCTGGACGGAGACTCTGCGGGATATCACGCGACTGCCGGCGATGCCGTTGGGCGACCTCGAAGAGGTGCTGCGCGGTTATCAAAAGACCGGCGTCTATTGGCTGCAGTTTCTCGCGACACATGGTCTCGCCGGTATCATCGCCGATGAAATGGGTCTCGGAAAGACGGTGCAGGCGCTGGCGTTTCTGCGCGCGCTCGGTGGTCGGGCGTTGATCGTTTGTCCGTCTTCGCTGGTCTTCAACTGGGCGAGGGAAGCCGCGCGCTTCACGCCGGAGCGAAAGGTATTGGCGATCGTGGGCGAGGGCCGCGCGAAGTTATTCGGACCGCCGCTGGAGCAGGCGGAACTGGTGGTCACGAGTTATCCGTTGCTGCGGCGCGATGTGGAGCGTTATCGCGACTGGGAATTTGCCGCGGCGATTCTCGATGAAGCGCAGCATATCAAAAATCCGGACAGCCAGAATGCCCAGGCGGCTTGTGCCTTACGGGCGAAGAATCGCTTTCTTCTCACCGGCACGCCGATCGAAAACTCGCTCAAGGATCTGTGGTCGCTCATGCATTTCCTCATGCCGGGCTATCTTGGCACGGCGAAGGATTTCCGCGAACGTTACGAGCGGGATATTCAGAACGATCCGCTCGGTGCGACTTCGAAACGGTTGCTCCAGCGCATCCGCCCGTTTGTGCTGCGCCGCACGAAGCGCGCGGTGGCCACGGAACTGCCGGAGAAGATCGAGCAGGTGTCGTATTGCGAGCTCACTTCGCGGCAGAAGGATGTCTATGCGGAATTGGTCAAGACCACGCGGCGGACGCTCTCCGATCTTGCGGGGGGCAAGGATCAGGGCAAAGCACGCATCGCCATGCTCACGGCGTTGTTGCGCTTGCGGCAGGCGTGCTGCGATCTGCGATTGCTGGGGCTGGATGACATCGAGTCGGAACAGGCTTCGGCGAAGATTGAATTGCTGCGCGAATTGCTGGCCGAAGCGGTCGATGGCGGCCATCGCGTGCTGATCTT
>Ga0068855_100002615_pt1 | contig 22193 bp, 22 predicted proteins | sample KBSCornC52_FD_66592 | JGI IMG/M metagenome (GOLD analysis project Ga0068855, IMG submission 66592) | Corn rhizosphere microbial communities from Kellogg Biological Station, Michigan, USA - KBS Corn C5-2 | ecosystem: Host-associated > Plants > Roots > Rhizosphere > Soil ...
CGGGTCTGTGCGTGTCGGGCATGACCGACCCAAAGAACATCATCGGCTTCCTCGACGTTACCGGTCATTGGCTGCCGAACCTCGCCGGCGTCATGCTCGGCGCACTCGCGGTGCACGCCAGTTGGCTGCGCTGGGGCGCAGAGAAGCGCGTGGTTGCGCCGAACAGCTCGCTGCCACCCGCGCGCGCACGCATCGACGCGGCGCTCGTGATCGGTGCCGCGATCTTCGGCGTGGGTTGGGGCCTCGCCGGCTATTGTCCGGGACCGGCGATCGTCGCGCTCGGCTCAGGCAAACTCGAGCCGTTCTTGTTCGTGGGCGCCATGGTGCTCGGCATGTTGCTCGTCGATGGCCTGCGCGGGCTAACCAATAAGACCGATGCGAGCGCGGCGAGCGAGCCGAGCGCGGCAGAGTAACGGCCCGCGCGGCGTTCCGCTCAGGCCTCTTCTTCGCCGAACTCGCCGGCCTCGGGCAGCTCGTCCAAGCCGACGCCGCCGCGCACCGGAATCGCCCGCGCGTGCCCGACCTTCTCGAGCACGGTGGCGAGCGCTTGACGGTCGTCGACCGCGGGCAAGAAGCTGCGTGTGCCGTCCCAAAGATCGAGCGCAATGTACGGCAGATCGAGCACGATGCGATCGATTTGCGCCCACTTGAAGCGGCGCGCGCGCGGCCAACCGAGGGTTGCCACGTCGCGATAATCGACGCCGTCACCGCGCACGCGCACGCCGCGCATGTTGGTGCGCAACAAGGACGAAATCGCTCCCAACAAGAGCAGCCCCGCGCACACCCGCGCGCTGATGAAGCCACGCACGCCGCGTTCGACGATGTTGATATAAAGCCAGCTATTCGACGGGCTGTGCTCGGCGGCGATCACCGCCGCTACGCCCGCGAGCGCCACCGCCATGTACACGAGCGACGGGATGCGCGCCGCAAACGGCGGGCCGAAGCTGCTCTCGGTCGGCCGATACGTCATATCGAAACCCGGAGGACGCGACGGTCGAGCCATGCACATGAAACGTAGCCCCCGGAACAATCCTTGGAAAGGCCGCGCGCTTTGTAAAAAACAGCCACAGGGTCGACCGTTTTCTCGTGTCAGTGCTGCTTTCTCGTCACAGCTAAGCTAGCCATCCGGGCCCATGCCGACCGCCGTCCTGCGCCGTGCGCCTGGCTCGCCGTTGCTCGCGCCTGCACTCGTCCGCCGCATCGCCGATGCGATGCTGCGCGAGCTCGGCCTCGAGCAGGCAGAGCTCAGCGTGCTTTTGACGAATGACCGCGAAATTCAGGAGCTGAATCGACAGCATCGCGACAAAGATCGCCCGACCGACGTGCTCGCGTTTCCGCTCGAAGAGGGCGAGCACAGCGCCGTGCATCGCGCGGGTAGCCCGCGCGCGCTCGGTGATGTCGTGATTTCGCTCGACACCGCTGCCCGTCAGGCCAAAGGCCGAAAGCGCGAGCTCTTGCCGGAGGTGCGCTTTTTGCTGGCTCACGGCCTGCTCCACCTGCTCGGCCACGATCATGGCAATCCGATCGAAAAGCGCGCCATGGACGCGCAAACCCGGCGTCTGGTGCGAGCGGTCGCCGATGTTGCCCAGAATTTGCCCAAAAAAGCGGCGCCCGCCGCTGCCCCGGTTCGCCGCGCATCCCGCGCCGGACGCGTGAAACCCGGAACGCGCAAGCCGCGGCCTCGCGCAAGACCTGCGAGATGATGGCTAACTGCCGGCTTTTTCAGGAAAAATACGAACAGTCCCGGCGACGGTTCACGGTCCAGCATGGAACAAGGGATGGGGTGAGAGAGGGTAGCGAAACCGGCCTCCCGGACGCCATCTGAGCACCCCCCCTTGCCTGACCCCGGTAAAAAAAGCTCGATCTCTGCCCCGTCGCAATTTTTCCCCTTGAAGTGGCGTGAAGAACCCTGTTATCCGTTCGCGCGTGCCTTGGACGACGGAAACGACGGCTTAAAACCCGTCCGCCCCAGTCGGGAGGGCCCGTAGACGGCCGAATTTTGGATTTTCTGACAGGAGGAAGCGCATGGCTGGCAAAAGGTTGACGAAGGCTCAGGTTATCGCCGAGCTCGCAAATGCATCGGATCTGGACAAGAAGAGCGTGGGTCGCGTGTTCGAAGGGCTGCAAGAGCTCATCCGCAAGCAACTCTCGGCTCGTGGCCCCGGCGAATTCGTGGTGCCCGGCCTCGTGAAGCTCCGCGTGGTGAAGAAGCCGGCGACGAAAGAGCGCCAAGGCATCAATCCCTTCACCAAGGAGCCGATCACGATTCCGGCAAAGCCCGCGAGCAAGAAGGTTCGCGCGACGGCTCTCAAGAACCTCAAAGATCTGGTTCAGTGAGTTTTCTCCGCGTTCACGCGCGGTAGATACGAAAAATCCCCGGCTTCGCGAGAAGTCGGGGATTTTTCGTTTTGTGGCTTTGGATTTTTGAGATTGGGGGTTCAATACGCCCCAGCCGCGCACCGGAGCCTCACCCGAGTGCGCCGCGCGGAGGAGAGCGATGAGCGTACTCGTTCGAGCAGCCGAGCCGAGTGACGGACCCGCACTGGTTGCGCTGATCGGCGTGGTCCAAGCCCTGCACGTCGCCCAGCGGCCCGAGACATTTCGGCCGATTTCTAGGCCGGAAATCGCGGCCTGGCTGGCGGAAGACACGCACGATTCGGCAAGCACTATCTGGGTCGCCGAAATGGACGGCGCCGTGTGCGGCTACTTGCGGAGCGTGATCCGCAAACAAGCCGAGAACCCGTTCGTCTACGAGCGCACCTGGCTCGAGCTCGACCAACTCTGCGTCGACCCCGCACAACGCCGAAAGCGCGTAGCCGAGGCGCTCGTCGCCGCAGCCACGGCTTACGCCGACGCGCACGGTTTCCGCGACGTGGAGCTCTCGGCCTGGGCGTTCAACCACGACGCGCAGCGCGCGTTCACGAAGCTCGGCTTCGTGCCGAAGGTCGTCCGCTTCGAGGCCAAGGGCCGAGCAGCTGCCCGCGAAACGAGCCCCTCATGATCAAAAACCGCGCGAACGCCGAGCACTACCAATGGGGAGACCAGTGCGACGGTTGGCGACTGCTCGATAAGCCCGATCTCAGCGTGATCGAAGAGCGCATCCCGCCGGGCGGAAGTGAAGTGCGGCATTACCACGAGCGCGCGCGCCAAGTGTTCGTCGTGCTGCACGGCGCACTGTCGATCGAACGCGAAGACGAGCGCTTCGAACTACGCGTCGGCGATTCACTCGAGGTGCCGCCGGCAGAGCGACATCGGGTTTGGAACGACCGCGACGTGGACGCGGTGTTCTTGGTCGTGTCAGCGCCCACCACGCGGGGCGATCGGAAAAACGTGGGCTGACCCCCAGCCGCGGTATCCGCCCAGCAGCGCTGGTTACGGCAACCGGTTGTAGCCGAATGCTCCCGACCGCTGGCCGCCGCCCTGCCGCGTCCGGACGATGAATAATCCCGAATAGGACTCGTCGAACCGGGGTTCGGCCGCTTGCAGCGCGCGGGCACGGCCGACCAGAAACGCACAGGAGACCAGGCATGACACATTGGCGGGTGAGCGACGTTTTGCTGGGGCTCGGCTTAGCCCTCGCCGGGGGCACGGCCCGCGCCGAAGGGCTACGTTGCGGCGACAAGCTCGCATCCACCGGCAGCTCGCTGTACGAGGTGCGCGCCATTTGCGGCGAGCCGGACGACGCGCAGCACAGCGTCGAAAGCCGGACGGTCGAGCGGCGCGTCGCCGCGCCCTGTCCGCCTGGCAGCCAGCGGCACCGGTGTGAAACGGTGACTTACCAAACGGTCGAGATCGCGGTCGACCGTTGGACCTATGATTTCGGGAGCAACCGCTTCCTCGAGTTTGCCCGCTTCGAAGACGGAGTGCTCGTGCACGTCGGGAGCAGCGGCAGCTACGGCCACAAAGACCCGACGTAGCCGGAGCTCGCTTCGGCGCTACGAGCTCGCGAGCTCGCGCACGTCGACCTCGTTGCCGCCCAAAATCGCCGCATAGCGGTCGGCCCAAGCCTTGGCCTGTTCGAGACTCGGCAGCTCCAAGATCGAAAAGCCGGCGATCAGTTCCTTTGATTCCGCGTACGGGCCGTCCACCCAGGTTCGTTTGCCGTCCTTGCTCGCCGCGAGGCGCGCTCCGCGGGAGCTCGGCGCGAGCACTTCGGCCGCGAGCACCGCACCGTCGGGCCCGAGCGCTCGGCGAAGCTCGGCGAGCGCGCTATTTCGCGCATCCGTCGCGAGCGCACCGCGTTCGAACTCGGCATCGCCCTTGAACAAGTAGAGGAAGCGCTGCGGTGCTTGGCTCGGCTTGGGTATCAAACCCAAATCCCAAGGCTCGACGACCGGACCGATCTCGACCTCGCGATCACCGCTGACTTCGGCGAAGCCACGCGCACAGTGCACGGCTTCTGCCAATGAGCCCGCGCGAACCATGGCCAATGAGGCGACGAGCTCGTTTTGCCCTTGATACGGGCCTGAAGTCTCCGACCACTGCCCGTGCGAGCGCTCGAGCCGGACGCGCTTGCTGCTCGGATGGAGACCTGCACCGTTGGTGAACACGCCGCTCTTCAGGCTCTCCTGCACCAGCGCACCCATGCTCGAAATAATCTGCTGATCGGGCGGCGCGCCGGCTTCCATTCGTGCGTCGACCTTGTGCATGACGATGAACCGCATATGTCGTGAACTCCCGAGCGAAGAACGTGCATCGGCACGCTCGAGGCTCATGCTAGCCCGGAGCGCGCGTTCGGCGGAAGGCGAAATCAGAAGTCCGCTCGGGCCGCAGGCCGCGAGGGCGCTTGACAGCGCTGACCGGCCCTCCGCAGCATGCGCTTTCGATGATCGAGCCAAACAGATCGGCTTTTCGCGGCGCGCGGCACCTCTTCAGCTGCGGGTTGCTCGCGAGCGGCTTGTGCGCTCACTCGCTTGCTCACGCCGAGCCGCCGCCGCACGCGCCGGCGAGCGCGCTCGTGGTCTCGCCGGCGGCGCGCGCGCTGCACGAGCGACTGCTCACGCTCGATACGCACCTCGACACACCGGCGAATTTCGCCCTCAGCGGTTGGGATGTGCTGGCGCGCCACGACGTCGCGCGCGACGGCAGCCAGGTGGATTTTCCGCGGCTCGTCGCGGGCGGGCTCGATGGCGGCTTTTGGGCGATCTACACGGCGCAGGGCGCGCGCACGTTGGAAGCCGAGCGCGCCGCGCGCGATTTTGCCTTGGCTCGCGCGGTCGTCATTCGCGAAATGGTGGCGGCGCACCCGGACCGCTTCGAATTGGCGTTGCGCGCGGACGACGCCGCGGCGATCGCCGGGCGGCACAAGCGGATCGTGTTCTTGAGCATGGAAAATGGCTACCCAGTCGAAGCCGACCTGAGCCTGCTCGATGCCTTTTATAAACTCGGAGTGCGGCTCGCCGGCCCCGTGCACTTCCTGAACAACGAGCTTGCGGATTCATCGACGGACCCGAAAGGCCCCGAATGGCACGGGCTGAGCGCAAAGGGTCGCGAGTTCCTCGCGCGCGAAAACCAGCTCGGTATCGTGCCGGACGGCTCGCACGCCTCCGACGAGGTGCTCGATCAGCTGATCGCGCTCTCGAAAACGCCGATTCTCTTGTCACACTCGGGCGTGAAAGCAGTCTTCAATCATCCGCGCAACGTCGATGACGACCGCTTGCGCAAGCTCGCGGCCAGTGGCGGAGTGATCCAGATCAATTTTCTCTCGGACTACCTGATCGCCACGCCCAAGATCGCCGCGCGCGAGGCGGCGCTGTCCGCGCTCTGGGCCGACGCGCGGAAACCCACGCTCAGCCTCGCCGAGCGCGAGCGCATCGTGCAGCGCAAGCACGAGATCGATCGAACATGGCCGGTACCGCGCGCTACCTTCGAAGATGCCTGCGCGCACTTACTCCACGCGATCGAGGTCGCCGGCATCGACCACGTCGGGATCGGCGCAGATTTCGACGGTGGCGGCGGGGTGACCGGTTTCGAAGACGCGCGCGACTATCCGAAAATCACGGCCCGGCTGCTCGGCGCCGGCTACTCGAGCGCAGACATTCAAAAGGTCTGGAGCGGCAACGTGCTGCGCGTGCTGCGCGCGGCGGAGGCCTACGCCGCACAACTGCACAGCCCTTAGCGCGGGATGAAGCGCACCTCGTCGAGCCACACGTCGTAGGGCGTATCTTCGGGACGGATTAGAAACGCGATGCTGTGCAGGCGCGTGGGATCGAGCGGCGGTCGAGCCGCTCCACGTTGACGGACATCCGCCCAGCGCACCTGGTACACGCGCCAGGCGTTTTCGAGATCGATCTTGGCGACATGGGGATTGTGGCAGTCGTGGTCACACGTGCCGCCTTCGGCGATCGGAATTATTTCGACCTCACGCGGTGCCAAGTAGACGCGACCCGGACCCCGCGCTTGAAAGCTGATCCCGGCGTACTTCGAGGCGTCGTAGCAGCTGGGGCGAAAGTTGAACTCCACCGTCGCGCCCCAATCGACCAAAAGTCCGCCCTTTACGTGCAGCGCCAGGCGGTTGCCGCGCGGCGCGTCCGGGCGCGGCAATGGGATCAGCGCGGGCGCCGTGCCGGGCGCGTCGATTTCGCGAGCCCAGCGCCAGAACCCGGCGCGGCCGTCGAGCGGCAAGACCGCGTCGTCACCGTCTTCGAAATCGTCGATCAGCGGCGCGCTGCCGTTCGCGACCACGCGCTCAACGCAAGGATCGACGACCGGCGCCGCGGGCTGGTTCGATGCAGCCGCAGCAGCGGCAGCGGCCGGCTGCGCCGAGCCGCCGCTCGCCGGCCGAGCGCGCTCAGCAGCGATGATCGCAGGCTCGTGCGAGGGATTGGGCCGCAGCAACACGAACGCACCGGCCGCTGCGGCGACGGCAACACCGGCCGCCACCCCGAGCGCGACTCGGCGACGCGCGGGCCGCATGCCGGCGAACTGCTCCAAGCGCATGCGATAGGCGACGTGGTCGAGCACGCGCTCGCCGAGCTGCACGGGCGGCGCGTCCGCGCGCGCGACCTCGAGTAGCTGCTCGAGCAAGCGACGGTCATCGTCGTCAGTGGGGCTCATGACACCCTCCCGGGTCGGGCGCGCAAGCGGCGCACCGCGAGCTCGAAGGCCTCGCGCGCCCGGCGCAAGCGCGAGGCCACGGTTCCTTCTGGCAGCTCGAGCGCCTGCGCCACCTCTGAGCGCGACATCTGCTCGAGCTCGGCCAAGATGAAGACCGCGCGATCCGGCGTATCGAGCGTGTCGAGCGCTTCATCCAAGAGCGCTTCGGCGCGCCGGCGATCGAGCGCTTCGTCGGGCAGCGGCGCTTCACTCGCGCGAATTTCCGGGTCGAGGCCGCTGCTCACCGAGCGATGCCACTTGGATTTTCGACGATCAGACGCGATGCGCAAGGCGGTCGACACCAAAAACGAGCGCTGCGCGCGCTCCGGGACCTGCGCCATGCGTTGCGCCAGCACCCAAAACACGTCTTGCGAAGCATCTTCGGCGTCGGCCGGGCCGAGCCCAGCTCGCCGGAGCACGCGCCAGACCAAGGCAACGTGCGCGGAGAGCGCGCTGCGCAATCGTTCGTCAGCCCGGGACATCTGGCCGACAATCAGGCGCGGCTCCGCAAACGCGAACGGTCGCGTAACGCGGGCGATACCCGACGAACCCAGGCTGGGAGCAGAGCCGTGCACCCAATCTCAATGGGACGACGCAGCCGTTCTGATCTCGAAAAGAGCATTCCATTGGGAGCGGCACTCGGTGCCTACTCTACCCAACGGCAAGGGCGCTAGCAGAACCCGTAATTGGGCGTGAAACCCGGCCCGCCCGCCAGCGCCCCGAAGGGGCAGAGCGCTCACTCGGGCTGCCCGGCTCAGAGCGGTCGAGTTTCCTGATCGGCTTGACTCGCCGTGTGCCACGGTCGAGTTCCCTGATCGACCTGACGCGCCGTGTGCCACCAAGGTGTGCCAGCGCAACGAGAACTACGGGCGGCTGCTCACTTCTAAGGGTGATGCGCGATGGTACGCTCCTTGCGTTGGCACCGAGGTGAAGGATTGGGGGGATTCCCGATCCGGTTTTGATCGTCAGACAAGTCTCCGGACATTGCCGGCCAGCGCGCGCAGATCACGCCGTGCGAAGGACAGGGGCGTCGTGAAATCTGTGCGTAATTCGAGGGGGCTCGACCATCAGTCAGACCCGCCATTTGCGGCACAGCTCCGTTTCGTCAGCGCCCTCGTCCTCCATGGCCAGCGCAGCCTGCTCGGTCGCTCGAGCTGGCTTGCGCTCATCTGGGTGCTCGTCGCAACTTTCGGTTTCGCGCGCTACGCCCGTCACACTCAACCGCTCGCCGAATGGTCGAGTTTCTTCTGGGCGCGTGCTTGGCTCGCCGCGCTGTTGTTCGTCGTCTCCTCGCTGTCGATCGGGCTAAAGTCATTGGCGCTGCTTCGCGTGCACGCCTGGAGCAGCCTCGAGCGCTTCAGCGTGGCGATGGCCCTCGGTGTGCTGACGTTCGCGCTCGGCATCTTCTTGGCGGGCCTCGCGGGCGTGCTCGATCGGCCGTTCTTCTTTCTCTGGCCGGCCCTGTTGCTGAGCCTCGGCGCGCGCGCTCTCATTCGTCACTGTCGCTGGTTTCTGCGGCAATTGACCCGATTTGGTTCGAGCCTGATTTTGCCGCAAAGCGCGGTCCAAGCGCTGGCCGCACTGCTCGTGGTCGCGGGGGCGTGCGGTCTCTACGCCCAGGTGATCACTCCCAACAACATCGGTTTCGACGCGCGTTGGTATCACCTGCCGATGGCGGAAGGGTATGCCGCCATCGGTCGCATCCGTCCCTTTCCGGAAGGCTGGTACCTCGGCGCCTATCCGCAACTCGCAAGCTGGCTTTACACATGGGCGTTCCTTGCTCCGGGCACGCTGAAGCATCATCTTTGCCTCGCCGCGCATCTCGAGTTCGTGATTTTCTTACTCACGGTGGGCGGCGTGTCGGCGCTCGGTGCTCGGCTCATCCACGGCGAGCGCTTGCGCTACGCCGGTGCTGCGCTGTTCTTGTTTCCGAGCCTCTTCGTTTACGACTCCAATCTGAATTGCGGCGCGGATCACGTGCTCGCGTTCTGGGCCGCCCCGCTCGGACTGGTGCTGCTCCGCTACCTCAAGCTGGGTGACGCGCGGAACGGCGCGCTCGTCGGACTCGTCTTGGGCGGGGCCATATTGACCAAATACCAGGCGGTCTACTTCGCCGTCCCAATTTCGATCCTGTTGGGGTTGAACCTGCTGCGAGATCGACGGCTCACCCCGGTGTTCACCGCGGCAGCAGCTGCCCTGCTCGTCACGAGTCCACACTGGCTCAAAAACTGGATCGCCTATGGCGATCCGCTCTATCCGAACCTGTATCGATGGCTGCCGGATCGGCCGTTTTTCCGCGACGCGAGCGTGTGGTTCCCGCAGAATTACTGGTTCTCCGGCTCAACCGAGCCGCGCACGCCGCCGCAGAAGCTCGTCGACACGATCCGGACGCTATTTGCCTTCTCGTTCTCACCGCTCGGTTGGGGAAGACTGCCGGATCCGCCGACTGTGATCGGGTCGCTCTTCACGTTGCTGTTGCCACTAGTTTTGTGGGTACGTCCGCGCTGGCGAGTGCTGGTCATCGTGGGCTGCGCGCACGCAGCGCTCGCGGTCTGGTACCTCACGTATCCCTACGATCGCTACCTCCAAGCATTCTTACCCTGGATGGCAGCGTGCTTGGCGGCCATCTTGGCTGCTGCCTGGCGCTTGCGGGCCGCGCTGCTGCGTTTCGCGCTGCTGCTGATCGTCGCGCTGCAGCTCGTGTGGGGTGGGGACGCCTACTTTTTGCGCAGTCATGCAATGCTCAAGGATTTGCCGCTGCACGCCCTGGGCTCGGCGGACGGCGGTAAAACGCCCGCGCGCTTCCCGTACCCAGGCGAGGAATTGGCGGACATCGGTGGCGGCATGGCGAAAGGCTCCAAAATCGTCGGTCACGATTTTTATCAATCGGTGGGCGCCGGAGTGCAGGCCATCTGCGACCAGCCCGCCTGGCAAGGTCGCATCGACTACTTGCAGCTCGATAACCCGGAAGCGGTGCTGCACACCTGGCGAGCGCTCGGGGCAACCCACCTCGTCTGGCCATTTGCGAAGGAGGCGCGCGCCCCGGACGATCTGGCGCGCGACGCGGTCTTCGCCCGAGCCAGCGTGGCCTTCACGAGCTCCTTCGTCACCGTTGCCGGCTATCGGGTTGCGGCGCTCGAGCATCGCACGCCGTCACCCGCGCTGCGCGATGCGACGCAGATCGCTTGGCTGGCCTGCGGAGGAGATCGAGAGCTCGCCGCCTACACTCCGGCAGGTTTGTCGAGCGGCACGCCCGAAAGCACGTTTTCGGAGCAAGCGATCAAGCAAGCGCCTGATTCGGCGCTCGCCCCGATCAACGCGGTCTGGCTCAAGCCCCACTGCGCGGAAGCAAAAGCCGCACAATCGGTGTTATCCACGGAGTTCACGGAGGTCATGCGCTCCGGCGAGCTGGTGTTGTGGATTCGCACTCAATCCGTACCGCCAGCGACGTGAATGCATTCGCGCTCGGTCGACAACTAACGAACGCTCAGGCCGAGCCCCGAGTGCGCGCGGGCGGCGACATCTTTCGCACCAGCAGCTCCGGCGCAAACTTCAGCACCTTGCTCAGGATGCGCACTTGCCAGGGGAAGGTGAAGGTCTTCGAGTGGCGCTCGACCGCATTCGCCATTTGCTCGACCGCTTCCGGCACGTCGAGCGCGAATGGGAGTCGGCCTTTGAGCGAAGCGGTCAACGGCGTGTGCACGAAGCCCGGACACAGCGTCATGGCGTGCACGCCGGTGCCCTGCAAATCGAGCCGCAGCGCGTCCATGAACGTGATCACCGCCGCCTTCGAGGCGCTGTAGGCTGCGCGCCCGGGCACACCGCGATGGCCCGCCACCGAGCTTACCGCGACCAAGGTGCCCGAGCCTTGCCGCACCATCGCCGGCACGAAGGGCACGACCGTGTTGGTCACGCCAATCACGTTCACTTGCATCAACTTGGCGATCGGCTCGGACTTGCCCTCGAGCGTGCCGTGCGCGATGCCGATGCCGGCATTGGCGATCACCAAATCGACACCGCCGCTTTGGTTCACGAAATCCGTCGCGACCCGCTGCATCTCTTGGGTGTCGCTCACGTCCGCGGTATAGATCACTGCCCGCGCGCCCGTGGCTTCCAGGCTCTTGGCGAGTTCGGCGAGCAGCGGCGCGCGCCGCGCGCACAAACCGATCACCGCACCGGGTGCGGCATAGCGACGTGCCAGCCCCTCGCCCAACCCACTGCTCGCACCCGTGATGAAGACCCTCATGAGCTCGGCGTTCGCCTCCGCTCGGTCTTTTAGGACGATGCGCGGGCTCCGCCAAGCGAACGGTGCGCGGGCCGTCAGATTGCGGCGAGCGTTCGGCAGCGTTGCCCTTTGCCACGGGAGTGAGTGCGGGGTTCGGCGCCAATGCGAGTGACCGCCGACCGAGCCAGACGCCCGGCGACATCCGCCATGCCGCGACTCGGTTCGCAGATGTCGCTGGCCAGGGCGTTCGCATTGATCGGCGAATCGCTCCGCTTTCGAAAAAGCGGCGGGCGAGGCTCAGGCTTTGCTGCGCGCGTGCTCGGCCGCAGCTTTCAGCCAGGCACGCACCCGAGTGCGCGGCAGATCGGCCAGCGTCGTGAGCTTCAGGTGCCGGCCATCCTTGCTCGCGCCAGCAAGGAGTCCCTCTGGATCCTCGAAGATGCGCTCGGGCCCGGACAAGACCAAGTTGACGTGTGCCTTGTGGCCCGCCAGCCCACACAGGATCGCGCCGTCGATCGTGTACACCGGCATGCCCCATTTCAAAGAAGAGCTGGCATCGGGCGCGACTGCTTCGACCAATTCGCGCAGCGCCTCCAAAATCGGGCGCGTCTGTGCAGATTGTTTGCCGAAGAACGAATCGATCGGCGCGCCGAAGTCGGCGCGCCGCGCGGGCTTCGACGTTTTCGCCGGCTTCTGAACGGCCGCGCGTTGCGCGCGAGCCGGCGTAGGCTTGGCTTTGACGGCGGGCGCTCGTTTGGGCGCCGCGGTCTTGCGGATGGTCTTTTTGGCCTGCTTCACGCAGCACACGATGCCATAGCTATCGCCGCGAAGCGACGCTCAGCGCTCGCCCTCCGGCTGCTGCTCCGCGCGCGAGCTCTAGCAATTCCGCCGAAATTCGCAGGTTCACGGGCCGTGCAGTCGGTATCATTCGGCTTCGCTCTTGCTCGCGCGCCGGGGCTACTTCAAGCTCGGGCGTGTCGCGACTTTCTTATGCTCTGCCGGCGGCGCTCGCTTTGCACGGGCTCTTGCTGCTCGTGCGCGCACGACACCCGGCTCCGCACAGCGCGCTCGTCCCCGCGAGTACGGAGCAAACGATCGAGCTCGAAGCCGTCGCAGCCGAGCCGCAACCGAGCGAGCCCACGAGCTCTCCGCTGGCCGAGTCGCGCTGAGCGAGCGCGGCAATCGCCCGCTCAGCCGAGCGCGCGAGCAGCAGACATGGCCTCGCAGCCGCGGAGTCAACCGCTGCCGAAGCTGCCGTCGGCGAGGCTCCCGCCGGAGATCCGGCGCCGGCCGTCGCGAGCAGCGCCGCACCCGCGGAACGAAAGATCGATCTGGGGCTCGACGGACACTTCTTCATGCGACCGGGCGCGGAAGAGCTGCCGCGCGTCAGAAAATCCGGCATTCAACGCGAGCTCGATTCAGCCATGGCAGCGAGCGACGTGGAGCACGGTCTCGCTCGCGGCAACGCGCTGCTCGGCTCACTCAACGCCGCAGTACGCGACGCCGGCCCAACGCGCGGTGAAGCGCTGTTCCGCGTTACGGTCGGGCCCGACGGCAGCTTCAGCGAGGTCGAACTGCTCTCCGGGCAGGCGTCGAACTGGACCAGCGCGCTGAAGGCGTTCCGTGAGCTCGCGACGCGCAAACGCGTGCGCGTTCCAGCAGGCGCACACGGGCTGCGCGTCACGTTCAGCGTCAGAGCCAAGGTGCAGCTGCCGAGCGGCGCGGAGGTCAAAGGGCCAGACGTCGCGGCCCCGTCACTCGCGCCTAACGGGCTGACCTTTCATGGCACGTTCGATGTCGCGGATATCGGCGCGCAAGCCCAGCGCCTGGTTTACGCCCGCGTCGTCAGCGAAGAAGTTCTGTAACCGAGCCGGCGAATTGCAGCCCCGTTCTTTCGCTGCAGCTCGAAGTTCGTTAGTCTCGAATCGAGCTATGCAAGCATCGAACAAGGCGGGGTGGCTGGTCGCGGTCGTGCTATTGGCCGCGGGGTGCGGCGGTAAAGTGGAGACGGGGTTCGCGGCGTCGAGCGACTCGGGCGGCGCTCCCACGTCGGCCAGTGGCGGAGCGACCAGCACCGATCCCTGCGCCGATGCCGGCATCGGCGAGGGCGGGTGCGACGGAGAAGACCCGCTCGATCCGAGCCTGCGCAGCGCGTGCGAGCGTTTGGGTCCGGTTCGGCGCAGCGGAACACCCGTCTCGATCTGCTTTCACATTCGATGAAGCAGGCCAACGCTGGGCCGCAATGGCGCCGGAATGAAGGCTGCCGTGGGTTGATGGTCACGTGTTCCATCACCCCACGGCAGAGCCTTCGGCGGCTCAGGGCGTGGTCGCCCAGCTCAACGCGCTACGGCGTGGGCGCGTCGGGCACGCACGTGCACACCTTCGGATCGCCATCGAAGTGCGTACCGACTTTGCAGGCCACCGTGTCGATGCACGAGCAGATGCCCGCACAATCGGCGCCGCCCGCGCGCGGGTCGCAACTGTCCGACGGATCGTCGACACAACGCCCGAAGCCAGGGCACGCAATACCCGCGATGCCTCCGCACATGGGCCCTTGCGCGGCGTCCGGCACGCACGTGCACACCTTCGGATCGCTATCGAAGTGCGTGCCGACTTTGCACGCCACCGTCTCGATGCACGAGCAGATGCCCGAACAATCGGCGCCACCCGCGTTCGGATCGCAGCTATCCGACGGATCGTCGACACAGCGCCCGAAGCCAGGGCACGCAATACCCGCGATGCCTCCGCACGTGGGCCCTTGCGCCGCGCAGGCGCCGGAGTGCTCGACGGCCACGCCCGCCGCCGCCGCAAAGCAGCTGTTCGAATAGGTCTCGCCGTCGCAGCCGCAAACCGGCGCAAACAAGTCGGAGCACAGCTCCGGTTGCTTGGCACACACCCCGAAGGTGCGCGCACCAGGACAGTGCCCTGGCCGAATGGCGCTGCAGTATTCGGCCTTGGGACAAGCGAGCTGCAACTGCCCGTCGCACAGTCGTCTGAGCTTCAAATTTTCGGCTTGCGAGCTGACGCTGGCTGCGCCCTCCTCGCTCGGAACCGGCGCGCCTCCGCTACAGCCGAGGAAAACCAATGCCAACGCACCCGCCGCAACATCGACGATTCGCATCACGACCTCCTCCTAACCGGCATTTAGTGCCAGCCATGAATGAGGCCAGCCTACACCGCTTAGCATTTGAACGGGCGTCGAATCGCACGAGTTCGGCCGCGCGCGAGTGAGCCACTCCGACACACGAGCGAAATCCGACACCGCGTTTCAGCCAAGTGTGCGACGTGATTGTCGAGATGTTCACGAGCGTTTATGAAGCGCGCGTCACCTGCGCTCACGTTCGCCTCACTCGGCGCTCAACGCGCGCAGGCGGCAACCGCCGCTTCCGGACGCGAGCTGCAACCGAGCAACGTCTGTTTGGCCGCTTCACTCTGGTAGAGAAAGAGATCGATCGGATCGTCTGCCGCCACCGGGGTGGCCGTCTTATCCGCGACCACGGTTAGTGTGCCCGCCTTCAGCGCGCGAAATTCATAGCTTCCGACCGCTGCGCTGTGGAAGGTCGAGCCAAAGCCGGGCATGAAGTTCGAATACCAGGTTTGATCCGTGGCTCCCGTGCGCTGCGCATGAAAATCCACCGCCGAGGAGAGCACGTTCGCGGCGTAAAATAGCCGCACGTTCCCGGTGAGCGCCGTTTGCCCCTGGCCGTCGCTGAACAGCGCAGCGCTGTAGTCCGGGGGACCCGTGAAATAGCTCTGAAAGATCGCGATCGTGATCGAACTTGCGGGGTTGAAGCTGACCGATCCGAACGCGCCAAACCATGGCGGATCGCAATTGCTCGCGGAGCCCGCGAGGATCACGAAATCATACGTGTCCGGGGGCGCGCTGATCGCCACGTCCACGTACTTCGATTGGCTGCCGTACGGAACCCCTGCCGCCATGCCACTACCTTGCAAAATGGGCGTGGCGGGATAATTCGCGGTCCCCGTTTTTTTCACGCACAGATCGAGTGGCACCGAGTCCGGCGCCAGGTTCACGAAGCGGATCTGCCCAAAGTGCGCGATCGGTGGCGGCACACTCGGACCGCCGCCGGTGCCCGCGTTACCGCCCGCACCGCCAGTGCCCGCACTGCCGCCGGCACCGCCGCTACCTCCAGCGCCGCCACTTCCGCCTTTGCCCCCTGTCCCTGCGTTGCCGCCACTTCCCGCTTTGCCGCCTGCGCCGCCGCTTCCACCCTTGCCGCCGTTGCCACTGCCCGCGCTGGGCTGTGGCTGTCCACCTTCACCGGCGAAGCTGTCGCCTTCGCCCGCGGCACCGCCGAGGCTCGTCTCGCCGGCCTCGCCGAACGTGCCGGCGCTCCCTTTGCCCGCCGCGCCGGCCTTGCCGGCTGTGCCACCATGCGCTGCGCCGCCCGTGCCGCCCTGCCCGGCGCCGGATGCGCCGGCACCCGGGCTATCGTCACTGGTGCTCGAGGAGCATTGCACTCCGAGCAGCGAAACAACGGTGAGGACGGGGAACAGGGTGGAACGCATGCGCATGGCAGCACTTTACCAGAGCTATCGCCGCGCGATCACGTCAGTGCATCTCGAGCTGCCCGATGAAGTCGGATTTGCCGAGCGGAACGCCGTTGTGACGGAGGATCCCGTACGCTGTGCTGGCGTGAAAATAGAAGTTCGGGAGCTGCAATCGGCACACGTAGTGCTCGCCGTGCAAGTACTTGCCCTTCATCCAAGGAAGCTCCACGTTTTTCTGCTCGAGGCCGGCAAACTCAGCCGGCGTGTAGCCGTCGAGGTACTCGAGCACGGCGTGGATGCGCGTGCGTAGCTCGTCGATGGTTTGCTCGGTGTCCGGGTGTTTCGGCGGCTCCTTGCCGGTCAGGCGCGCGGGCGTGAACTTGGCCGTGTCACAGACGGATTGGATCTGCCGCACGAGCGGATACTGATCGGGCGCGAGCCGCGCGCCGAGCAGCGTGTTCGGGTCGAAGTTTTTCGTGCCGGCGAATGCGATCGCCGCATCGAGCCATTTCTCGACCTGGTTCAGGGTATTCTTGAATTGCGGAATCGTGATCTCGTAGAGCGACATGCTTCAGTGGACCCTTCGTTTTGCGCGCAGTGCGCGCGCGGGCTGCGAAGGCTAGGCGGGAACCCATACCGTGACAACGCTCGCTCGCGGTATCATCGCGGTCATGAAGATCAGTCATGTGAATCCGGATGGGCTGCACAAAAATCCCGCCTTCTCGCAAGCCGTCGTCGTCGAAGGTCCGGCCAAGATGGTTTATGTCGGCGGACAGAACGCCGTGAACGCCGAGGGCGCGATCGTGGGAGGTGATCTCGCTACGCAATCCGAGCAAGCGCTGAAGAACGTGCTCAGTGTGCTCTCGGCGCTGGGCGCGACCCAAGAGAATGTGGTCAAGCTGACGATCTATGTGGTGCAAGGCGGGGCGCTCGCGCAAGCGTTCGCAGCGGCGCAAAAGGTCTGGGGGCGGCACGCGACAGCCATCAGCGTGCTCGTGGTGGCAGGGCTCGCCAACCCAGAATTCTTGGTCGAGGTCGATGCCGTCGCGGCAATCCCTCACTCTCCCACGCAGCTCGGGTGAGCGAACCGCGGAGACACTCGACTAGCAAACGGACCACGGTGAAGTACCGTGAAATTTTGGTCGTTCTAGCCTTGGACTGCGAGCCTTGGAGAGCGAGAGATTCAGGGTCTGTTCAGTCGGGAAGCGGTGTAGGCTCAGGCCGATGAAAGCCAGCCGATCTGCGGCCTTTGCTGCCACCGCCCTTCTCGCTCTCGGCCTGTTGCGCTGCGGAAGCAGCGACCACGACGGCGCCGCGAGCGGCGGCAGCGGCGGCAATGGCAATGCCGGCAGCGGAAACGGCGGCAGCAGCCACGCGGGCAGCGCGAACGGTGGCAGCACGACCGGCGGAGCGAGCGGCACGGCAGGCGGAGCGAGCGGCACGGCGGGCGAAGGCGGCGCGGCCGGCGAAGGAGTGGGCGCGACCAGTGGCGATGCGGGCGCGGCCGGTGAAAGCGGCAGCGTGACGACGCCCGTGATTGGCATGATTGCCGATCTGGCCGTTGTTCAAAATACCGTCGCCGCCCCGACGCTGCACGTGTCGTTCAGCGTGAGCGATGCTGCGGGCTTCGCCGGCATGAGGGTCAGCCCAACCAGCAAAGATCTGGCGCACGTCGTGCCGTCTGCGGGCTCGTGCAGCGCGGGGGCGTGCGCGCTCGACGTCAAAGTCATTCCCACCATCGCCGAGAACGTCGCGGTCGAAGTCATCGTCACGAATGCGCGGGGTGGCACCGCCCTGAGCCAATTCGCGGTCACCATCGCGCCGCGCTTGGTCACCGCCGGCACGGACGCCGGCGCGGGCTCACTGCGAGCTACCGTCGCTGCGGCAAAGCCGGGCGACGTGATCGCTTTCGATGCGGCGGTGAAAAAAGTGCAGCTCGCTTCGCAGCAGCTGGATTTGACCGGGCCGATCACGCTGAGTGGGCCGGGCGCGAGCGCATTGACGATCGACGGCGGGACCGCGGATCAGGTTATCTCCACGAGCGGCACTGGGGTGACGATCAGCGGTTTGACCGTCACGGGCAGCAAGGTGGTCGGGCTCGGCGTGTACGGTGGGCACGCGACGCTGTCGGGAGTGATCGTGACGGGCAGCAAAGGCCATGGCGTCAGCGTCACTGGCAGTGCGGGCATGAGCACTACCCTGGACGTGAGCAATTCGTCGTTCACTGGCAATGCGACCAACGGAGCCCTCGTGCTCACGTCCGGCGCGGGCAGCAGCGCGGTGGCAAACTTCAAGGGCTGCACCTTCTCCGGCAACGTGAACGGCCTGGCTGTGGTCACGAATGGCGCGGGCGAGGTGGCGACGCTCAATCTGGTCGGTGGAAACAAGGTGCAGAACAACACGCAACGCGGGATCGTGCTCGACAACAGCGCGCTCGGTAGCCCGACCTTGGTGATGCCGCCTGCGGGTGGCACGGGCGACAACAGCGTCACTGGCAATCCGGTCGGCGTTTTGCGCAACGCCGCGCTGCCGTCCGCTGCGCTGCAAATCAGCCCCGCGTCGCAAGTGACCGGCAATACGACGAACTTCTCGCCCGCCTGGCCGTGACAAAATTCTTCGTTTGATCTCGCTGCATCCTGGCCCGCGGTTGGAACCTCGAGAGCCGTTTGCACGCAGGCAGCGATGGGCTGAGTGTGAGGGCGCTCTGGGACACCGAAGGCTGGGCCGCGCTCGGTCGCGCCGCGTGACCATCAAAAAAAGAAAGAAGTTTGGTCTGACGCACGCGCGGTCCCCAGCGGATCGGGCTAAATTGCGGACGAATTTTCGCAATCGGCGCACGCTTGCCGCCGGCTAGTCTAAAGTCGGACCGGAATGAGCGAAGGCGACTTTTTTAGCGACGACGCCAAGCGCCAAAGCGCCGAGTCGGTCAAGCGAGTGGAGGCGCAGACTTCGGCCGAGGTGGTGGTCGCGGTGCGCAAGCGGTCCGGCCAATACGGCGTGCTCGCGTATCATTTCGGAGCGGGGCTCGCTGCGTTGGTCGTGCTGTTCCTCCTCGTATCACCGGAGGTGTACAGCGTGGGGGTGATTGCGCTGAACGGCGTGCTGGCGCTGATCCTCGGCGCGCTCGTCGCGGCGAATCTGGATAGCGTGCTGCGACTTTTGGCGCGGCCCACGACGCTCGCTCGCAACGTGAACGGCGCGGCCCGCGCGGCATTCTTCGATCTCGGCATTTCGCGCACCTCTGGCAGGAGCGGCATTCTGGTCTACGTGTCGCTGTTCGAACGGCGCTGCGTCGTGCTGCCGGATATCGGCCTCGACCCTGCCGCGCTCGAACCGGGTTGGTCGAGCGCGGCAGGCGAGCTCGAACAGGCGGTGAAACGGCGCGATCTGAGCACCTTTGCGCGAGCGCTCGAGAGCCTCGGTCCGGTTTTGGGCCGCGTGCATCCGCGCTCCGCCGACGACGTGAACGAACTGCCGGACGAAGTGCAATGAGCCCGAGCAAGAAGCGCGCGCTGGTTTCGCTCGGCTTGGGGCTCGGCCTGGCATCGTTCGCGATTTCCGCCTGGGCGCGGCCCGGCGGCGGCCACTCCTATTCCGGGAGCTCACGCTCGTCGCACTCGGGTGGAGGGTCGAGCGGCGGAGACGGAGGAGACGCGGCCGGCCTGGTGTTCCAGCTGATTTTGCTGTGCTTCGAGCACCCGGCGATCGGGGTGCCGATCTTGATCATCATCGTGATTTTCTTCGTCGTGAAAGCGGCGATCGGATCGGCGCGCCAGGGTTGGTCTACGACTAGCCCAGAAGCCGTACAGGCCGTCCAGCAGGTGCAGCAAGACGCGCGCGTGCCGCGCTCCGAGCTCGATCGCATCCGCGCGCTGGATCCGGAGTTCTCGCTCGTGCTGTTCGAGGACTTCGCGTACCTGCTGTACGCGGCGGTGCAGCGCGCGCGGGCCACGGGCGCGCAGGCGATCGCCGCCTACGTGGAGCCGAGCTTGGCTCAGCGCATGGTCGATCCGCAGCTCGCGGACGTGCAAGGCATCGTGATTGGTGCCATGCGCTACGTGCGCTTTTCGGGCACCCAGGTGCCGATGCTCGAGGTCGAGCTCGAGCTCGAATCGAACTACGTCGAGGTGTTGCGGGCGGGCGGATCGCGGCGTTTTTACGCCGTCGATCGGGTCGTGCTCGCGCGTTCGGCGAGCGCGCGTTCACGGCCGTTCAAACGCGCCCACACGCTCGATTGTCCGAATTGCGGCGCGCCGCTCGAAGCGGTGCGCGGCACGCAATGCAGTTATTGCCAGCAAAATGTCGGCTTTGGCCGCTTCGATTGGCTGGTGACGAGCCTCGTCAATTGCACGCGCGAAGAGCGCGGCCCGCTCTTGACCAGCGACGTGGCCGAGTCGGGCACGGAGCTACCGACGATCGTCGATCGCGGCGCGCCTGCGCGCTTTGCCGAGCTGCAACAGCGCGATCCGGACCTGAGTTGGCAGGCCCTGCAAGAGCGCGTGATGCACATTTTCGGCGAATTGCAGGTGGCTTGGTCGGGCCGCGACCCCATGCGCATTCGCCCGTATGTTTCCGACAATCTCTTTCAATCCATGTACTACTGGATTGATCTTTATACCCAAGCGCGCTGCCGCAACGTCAACGAAAACGCCAGCGTGATGCGCATCGATCTCGCCAACGTGACGAGTGACGTGCACTACGACGCCGTCACGCTGCGCGTGTTCGCGACGGGGCTCGATTACACGATCTCGGACGACGGCAAGCTCCTCTCCGGCAATCGGCGGCGCCCGCGCACCTACTCCGAATATTGGACGCTGATCCGTGGCAGCGCGACGCGCGGCGCGCCGCGCAAAGACAACAACTGCCCGCATTGCGGCGCCCCACTCCGCATCGGCATGGCCGGCCAATGCGAATACTGCCGCGTCAAAGTCACGAGCGGCGAATTCGACTGGGTCCTCTCCCGCATCGAACAGGACGACTCTTACGGGTGAGGCAGTCACGAGGGAGGCGCGGGCGTCAAAGGCCACGTCGGACGATGGCGCGTTGCGAGGGAGAGTTCACCACCGAGCCACAGAGATCACAGAGATCACAGAGGTTTTTGGGTTGTAGGCGTCGGCGGACCAGCTCGGCGAGCGTTTACACTTTCTCGACTCATCGGCGCGGCAATTCCGACTCACTGCAAACTCCTCAGGGCCATCACGAGCACGAGCAAGATGACATCGAGCGGTGTAACGAGCAGCCGGCGCGGCGGGCTCAGCTAGAATGCGTCGAAGCCATGCCGGCTGAAAATCTGGAGAACGTGTGAATCATCGAGGCTCACGGACCCTGAGCAAGGTCCCGGCGGTGACGCTGGGCTTTTGGATCATCAAGATCGCCGCGACCACGTTGGGCGAAACCGGCGGCGACGCCGTGACGATGACGCTGAACCTCGGCTACCTCATCGGCACCGCGATCTTCGCGGCGATATTGGTTTTGGCGGTCGGCGCGCAACTCCGCGCCAAACGCTTTCATCCATTCTTGTATTGGGCGGTCGTCGTCGCGACCACGACGGTCGGTACCACGCTGGCTGACTTCGTCGATCGTTCGCTCGGCGTCGGCTATCTCGGCGGATCGTTGATGCTATTTGCGCTGGTGCTGATTTCGCTCGGCGCTTGGTATCGCACGTGCGGCTCGGTGTCCGTCAACACCATCGCCTCGCCCAAGGTCGAGCTGTTCTATTGGTCCACGATCTTGTTCTCGCAAACGCTGGGCACCGCGCTGGGTGATTGGCTCGCCGACGACGGGGGTCTCGGTTACGAAGGCGGCGCGCTGGTTTTTGCCGGTGGGCTGTTGCTAGTGCTGCTCGCGTTCTATCTCACCAAAGTGTCGCGCACCCTGCTGTTCTGGGCGGCCTTCATTCTCACGCGCCCGCTCGGCGCCACCGTGGGCGATTTGCTGGACAAGCCGCACGCGAGCGGCGGCCTCGAGTTTGGCCGCTTCACCGCTTCTGCGGTGCTCTTGACCTTCATGGTCGCCTGCATCTTATTGCTGCCTCAGCGCGCGGGTGAGCATCCAGCCGCAACTGAGCGGGATTGATCTGGAGGCTTCGGCGGCTGCCAGCGGGTCCGTCTCCGGTCAGCACGGAACCTCAGGGTGCGCGTTTTCGCCGCCGTTCTACCGGCGCCGGCGGCTCGGGGCTCGCTTCCGCGGCACGCTCGAGCACCGGCATCATGGCGACCAGCGCTTCATGCAAGGCGCGGAAGCGTTGTTGACCGATGGCTGCCGCGAGCGAGTGCTCGATTTGCCCGAGTACGCGCAGGCCGTCCATCAGTGCGCGCTCGCCGCGTTTGGAGAAGCGAATCACCTTGGCGCGGCCGTCCGC
>Ga0068855_100002616_pt1 | contig 22191 bp, 18 predicted proteins | sample KBSCornC52_FD_66592 | JGI IMG/M metagenome (GOLD analysis project Ga0068855, IMG submission 66592) | Corn rhizosphere microbial communities from Kellogg Biological Station, Michigan, USA - KBS Corn C5-2 | ecosystem: Host-associated > Plants > Roots > Rhizosphere > Soil ...
GCGTCCGGCATTCCCACTTCGAGCGGACCGGGCGACACGAGGTAGACGTGCGTCAAGCCCGCCAATCTCAGCGCCGACTCGATCCCGCACAGCGGGTCCGACTCGCCCCCAAGATGGGCATCGATGAGGAATTGAACGGCGTTCTGGATATTGCCGAGAAAGGGAGGCAGGGGCCGTGTGGAGAACGCAACTGCTTCGGTGGAGAATACAACAATGTTAAACGTGTCGGTGGATTTCAGCTCGGAAAGCGCCCGAAGAATGGCACGCTCCACATCGCCGCGCCGACCGCTTTCCTCCATGCAATCGCCCGCGTCCACACAGTAGACGACATGCATCGGTTCCTCGTGGCTGTGTGGTATTTGCGATTCAGGCATAGTTGTTAAATTGTTGAGAGAGATAGGACTTATAGCACGCCGGTAAGCGCTGCCTTTTGGATGCGGAACAGCTCGTCCAGGCCAATTTGCGCGAGATCAAGCAGACGGTTGAGGCGCGGACGGTCGAACGGCGCTGTCTCGCCTGTACCCTGGACTTCGATGTATCGGCCTTTATCGGTCGCGATCACGTTCATATCGACGGCGCACTTGTGGTCCTCTTCGTAGCAGAGGTCCAGCAGCTCGTCCGAGCCGACCACCCCCACGCTGACCGCCGCTACCATCCCGGTCAGCGGCATGCGGTTGATCTTCCCCGCGCTGACGAGCTTCCGGCACGCCTCCGAGACGGCGACGAACGCGCCGGTGATGGAGGCGCAGCGGGTGCCGCCATCCGCCTGCAGCACATCGCAGTCGATCCAGATCGTCCGCTCACCCAGCACCGGCATCTCGACTACGGTTCGCAGGCTGCGCCCGATCAGCCGCTGGATCTCCATTGTGCGCCCACCCGCGCCCTTGGTTTCGCGCTGGGTGCGGGTGTTGGTCGCGCGTGGCAGCATACCGTACTCCGCCGTCACCCACCCCTGCAGCCCCTCCATTTTGCGAAACGGCGGAATCTTATCCTCAACGGAGGCCGTGCAGATGACCTTCGTGTTCCCCATCTCAACCAGGCAGGAGCCCTCGGCGTTCGGCATAAACCCCCGCGTAATCTTCGCGGCCCGCATCTGCTGGCTCCCACGTCCATCCACTCTTGGCATAAAAGGTTCCTTTATCTATTTGCGATGAATGCAGAAAGAAGACGCGTCGCCGGTATTTGACGACCGACCTACATTCGACACTGAGAGGGAGTTTTCCTGTCAATCGGCGCGACCTTGGCGGCCGGATGGGAAGCAGCGAACTGAAGCCGCACCCGCATGTATTGTCGCCTTTTGCGCTGGAATGCCACTGTCCCAAGATAGCAAGGCGTAGTGGCGAAAACCCTTTCGATGAGTGCGAGCCTCGCCGAGAGCTAGACACGTGTGCGATACCTGAAGCAAGGATAATTGCGTTTCTAACTGCAATGTCGATCTATTGCGAACCCCGGATAGGGAAAGTGATGCGAACTAAGAAACGCGTCTTCACAGGTGGATGGGTTGCAATAACGAGAGTCTTCAGCCTACTCAGTTCAGCTGCGTTTGAGACGTGGCCCGTCACGGCGAAATAACCGCCATGACCCGTGCCCGCGCCGCATTGAATATCCCTGTACTCGGGGTACCCGGCAAGGGCACGGGCCACGATAGGCGCGTGCCGTTCAGCGGCTTGGATATTCCGCAATTGTCCAGTTGAGAACCAAAGTATCAAGAGGCAGCTGCAACAGAACGCGACAGCCAAAATGGTTTTTACGGACATAGTCAAATGCTGCTACCATTCGGAGTCGGCAAATCAGGTCCAACGGTTGCGGGAGAGGTCGATCAGGATGGCGGTGACTAACATCACCGCCCGGCTTCCGATTCTTCGCGGAGCTTACGGGACAATTCGGGTGCGTCCATGGAAGGGTCGCCATATTGACCAGAAAGCGCACGAATCCGATCAGCCGCAATCGCACCGGCCGTTGGCTTTCCGGCCTCACGTTCCGTCGCTTTCAGCACGGCTCGAACGGCGTAACTTTCCGGGCTTAACCCGTGCAGTTTTGCAGCGGCGGCAATTGCGTCTCTTTGCTGCTTCGTGACCGAAAGACTGATCGTGCCCATTTTTGCGATTCCATTCGCCCGAGCGACTCCCGCCTGCGTCGTATTTCGTGCCGCACCCATCGTTCGAGCTTCCTTAGATCGGCTTTTGTCGCCGGTGTCATGCGTTGCCGTTCCACCTCTGTAATTGTCGTCAGCCAACTTCTTCTATGCCTCGATTGTATCAGCCAATCGTCTGCATGTCAAATGTCCTAGCAAGGCTTGTCGATCTTACAGTGCCCCTCCTGAGAACTTACCCGGCGAGCTGGAGCGGGGTCGGCGCGTCCATCCAGGCGGGGAGCTCGCCGTTGCCGAGGAGCTGGAGGGCGCGCTGGCGGTCGCGCAGGAGGCAGACGGTCTCAACATAGGTGGCGTGCGACCAGGTGAGCGGCGAGACCGAGATTGGCGCGCCGGAGTGCGGATTGATCTGCTCCGCCATCACGCCGGACTCCAGCGCATGGCTGACGCACCAGCGCAGCAACTCGACCGGCTTCTGCAGATCGGCCAGGCTATGTGCCTTGCGGATGTGCCACTGGGCCAGCCACATCGTGCACAGGAACCAGGGATTGCCGGGGATATTATGGCAGTCGTCGCTCATCCGGTAGTAGCTGTCGCCCTCGTATCTCGCCATTCCGCCTACATGAGTCTTCACCCACAAGCGGCTCTCCATCTGCTCCATGGTTGAGAGCAGACGCGGATCGTCCGGGCCGAGATAGCGACATAGGAAGAGGCCGCAGAGGCTCGAGTCGATGTTGTCGTCCTGGACGATCTTGCGGCCATGCACCTGAATGCCGCGCAGGAAGCGACGGCGCTGCGGGTCGTACAGATGGTGGTCGGCTGCTTCGCGGATATCCTGCGCCGCGCAGGTCAGGCGCTTTGCGCGATCGTTATCGCCGAAGATGGAGGCGAAACGCGCTGCTGCCATCAGTCCGGCCCACACAGTCGCAACGGTGAACGTATGGATGCCCCTGCGCTCCTCCCAGAGGTCCCAGCACATGTCCGGCAGCCTGGTGATCGGATCGCGGAAACTCGCCAGGAAGTCTCCCGCCGGCTCTACCAGGGGCCGATAGACGCTCCGCAAAAAGTCAACATCGCAGCAACGCTCGAAGTGCTCGCCCAGCGCATAGAGCACGAGAGCCGTCTCGTCCTCCTGGATAGGCAGCTGCGGATTCCCGTCCATATCGGCCCACGGGTGCCAGGAGGAGCCGACGCTGCCATCCGGGTTATACTTGTGCCAGAAGTAGCCGTTCGGATCGATTGTATTCGAGCAGAAGCTAAAGAACCTGCGCGTCAGCTCGTGATAGCCGGCGTGGTCCAGCGCGTGCGCCACCAGCGCCCCATCGCGCGGCCAGAGGTAGGAGTAGGAGTCTCGATTGTACTGAAGCACGTCCGAGTCGTTTGCGGCCAGAATGGCGCCGCGATTGTCGATCTGCGTGCGCAGGATTAGCAGGCTCCGGCGGTAGAAGCGTACCAGATCGTCCGGAAGATCCGCGGGCGTGTCGCCCTTCGTCACCCAGTATTGCCAGTAGGTGCGAACGCGCTGCAGGATCGTCTCAGGACCGAGGTCGCGGATCTCATGGTCGAGCTGATTGATGGTTGCGAGATCCGGGCCGGCGCAGATCCAGTAGTATGCGACGGCCTTGTCTCTCACCTTCACCATGACTCGGCCGACGGAATCAACGCTGCCCTGCGCGATCGGGTTGCGGCCGAGCGAGCCATCTTCCGCGTCTCGCCAGGTTCCCTGCGCCTTCTGGTGCCCGATAATTCCGGTCGCGTAGGACGACAGTCCCCACTCCTTGCCGTTGCTCCCGCTCACCATGAACCAGTGGCGCCCCTTGTAATGGATAAGCGCCTTCCGCGACGGATCGTAGTAAGCCGTATCGCCTTCGCGCGAGCCGCCTATATTGAAATCCTGGTGCCAGAATAGCCGCACATCTCGCTCGCCGCCGTGCAAGTTCTCCACCTCGACGCGCCGCAGGTAGATGTCCAGGCTGCAGTCGACGCAATCGTTGCAAGTGAGTGCAATCCCCATCTCTCGGTGGACCAGCCGAACGTTCGTAACCAGCGTATCATCCTCGTATTGAAGCGATCGCTCCCAGCCCTGGTCGGATATCCAGGAGAGGCGCCCGTCCACCCAGACCCCGAACCGCCACGAATAGCCGAGAGTGTGATTGTACTGGCCGACATGCGGATAAAAAAGCTCGCGGAGATTGTAGTGGCTATCGAAGGCGACAAGCATGTTGCCGTTGCACACGGGCAGATCGCGCGGCATGGGAGTCCTTTCCACGGATTCAAATCGGGATTGCTTGGTTGTTCCACAAATTTGGCGGATTGTCGCTTCAGCGCGAGGAGACGAGCGGGGCGCTGCTCGTCTGGCGAACGATGGGACAATTGTACCTTATAGGGCTCACGTACGGCGCGGTTCAGGAAGGCGGATGTACTGCAGACCGGCGGAGATTGGAAAGACCTTGCCATTAAGCAGCAGTTTGTGCGCGCCGAAAGTCTTCAAGACCGTTCCCGCGCCGCCAACCTGGTGAACTGCGAGGGTATCGCCTTTCCACGTCACCTCCAGAAGATCGACGGGCTGATCTGACCGCACGATGGCCGGTGCGCTGCTGCCGGGCTCGAGGAAGAGGGAGCCTTCGTGCAGCGCGAGCCTGCGGTATTCGGGGTCGTGTTTGCCAGCGGGCCGCTGCTCGAACGCGGCGACATGAGCATCAGTTGAGAAAGCTGTGGTGTTCGCCCAGGAGTCGGGCATGGGGGCTTCGGCCTCCGTGCGGACAAGCAGGAACCGGCGCGAGCCGTGGTTTTCCTGATAGGCCATGGCAATTCCCTGTTCATCCTGGCGCACGTCCCAGGAAAGTGCAGATGGCGAAGTGCCGAACGGCTCGATCAGTGTCGCCCACAGAGCGGCATCGCTTTGAAACACGGAGCTGATCGCGACGGGCGCCTCGATCTTGCGCTCCCAGCCGCCTGCCGCCAACCCGAGCGCAGTCGTCAGATGGGCGGACTCCTGCGCGGCGCTCCAGAGGCGGATTCCGCCGTGCGAGTGGCCGGCATAGGCGGCGTCATCTCCTGGCCGGAAGGTGATGGACTTTCCGTCCGGCGAAGTGGTCAAGGCGCCGGGCGCAAAGTGGTGGCGCAGGGTCCAATCGTGCGGTCTGCTGCCGAGCGCGGCGTCCACGACGAAGAACAGCGACGGCTTAAGAAACACAACGATTCGGCGGTGCCGCGCCGCCGCGTCGCCTCCCGACCTCACTTCGTAACCGGCGTTAGCGCCATCGTAAATATCGGTCCACCAGCCACTTGTCCAGTGTGCCTCGCCCTGGTCATTGGCCGTATTGAGGTCGTCCATCGTCACCGTGTTGTGCGAGACCGACCGCGAGAGCAGCTGCGACTCCGGCGTTCCGTAGATGTAGACTCCGGGATCGACGAGCATCTGCGCGCCGAAAGCAGTCAGGACGAGGCTGTTCGCATCGCTGTGGCCGTGCGCGGAGCTCCTGCCATTGTGAATTGCCATAAACGACGCATCCGGCTGCCAGCTCGACCGCATGAGATAGTAACCTGAATCCATGAAGGCAGTTGAGGTTGTGCTCGGCGGCGTGCCCGACTTACCGTGTGTCGCCACCCATCTCATGTCCGGCCGAGCGAAGAGGTCAGCGCCTCGCGTCAGGAGATTGCTCGCGTCGAGCGGTGGGTTCGTATCGCCCCACGCCGGGAGCTCGCCGTTCGGCATGGTGGAGTAGAGCATATAGTCGCACATCTTCTGCACACGGTCCCGCACGATCGCGGGAATTGCCTGCGAAGCCGTTGGCTGCTTGCCCGCGGCCTCAAGCACTCCCAGGTACCGGTTCAAACTGAGGGCATGGTAATTCGTGGTCGCCTCTCGCAAAGCACCGTCGGGAAACGTGTTGTCCAGGCAGTTTTGGAGCGCGCCCGCAAATCCTCGCGACTGCCAGGCGGCCGCTCTGCGGAACTCCGGGAAACTCCTGCCGAACTCCAGCAGCGAGGTGGTGTTCTGAGCCTCCCAGTTGCCGCCGCCCTTCATTCTCTCGAGTACGTCGCTCATTTCCGCGAGATTGACGATAAAGGCGAACCGGGTGTCGAGACTGAAGTTGGGAGACCCGCGAAACGCGCGGTAGTAGGAGAAGCCGTGCGACATCCTTGCCGCGATGGACAGCGAAGACCACATCGAGCCACCGCCGATGCCGGGCTGGCCCACCGGCGAAATATCATCGGCGTCCGGCTCGATCACGCCCGCGCGCAGCGGTGAAGGGAGATCCTCGAACTGGAAGCGCAGCATGGCGTCCCACGCCTTCGCATACTTTTCATCGTGGGTCTGACTGTACGCCGTCGCCAGCAGCCCGCGCACGCCGCTGCGCGTCAGGCCGACTCCACCGCGCGACGGCCAATAAGCCAGGTGGTTCCAGCGCGGCCCGAGATCGACGATCTCCCCGGCTGCACGGAATTTGTGCTGCACCACGAGATCGGCGTCTTTAACGGTCTGACTTGTCTGACCAATTGGAGCAGCGGCGTTGGGAGTTGGCGCGCCCATCAGGTCGGAGCGACACTCGAAATGAGTGACGATCTCGCGTTTTGCTTTGTCCCAATCTCTTGCCCCTACCGCGTCACGCACGGCGCGCAGGTCGGGCCGCTGCAGATCGAAATGAGAGAACACTTCCGCGTAGAGCATATCGAGATTGGCGCGATGCTTCACGCTGGTCTCGAACCATAACGCTCCCTCGAGCACTTGACCGTTGCTCGTCAGAGGGCCGACGTCGCCATCGAACGGCGGCTGTGCTGCAGCGGCTCCTACCAGAGACCTGCCGCCCGAGGTCGTCAGCTCGAAAGTGTACGCGGTGTTTGGTGCGACGGGCGTGTCGACGGTAAAGATGTGTACCGCTGCCTCCCACGCCCTGCGCGAAAAAGGCTCGCGGGCCTCTGCAAGGACCTTCGTGAAGTCCTGTCCGGCATAGAGACGGAGTACGAGCGACTTCTCAGGCGTCCAGCTCTCCGACCATCCGGAGAACCAGATCGCGATCTTTGAGAGCCTTGCGGCGTTCGGCCCGGTTCGGAACGCCTGGCGCAACGGCGAGTCTGCCTGAACCTCGTACACCTGCGCGTCGGTGGTAGTGGGCATATGCGCGGACGATCGCACATCCAGCTGCGACGCGTTCAAGATGTCGTTAAGAGTCGGTATCGCGTCAGCCGCGCAACGATGAGCGGTGGCGAGAGCCAGGATGAAGAGGAAAATGAAGGACAGGCGCGTCATAGGGATTGATCCACATAGTAGGTCTCTTGCTGGAGCCCGTTGTTATGAACGTGCGTTCACCGTAAAGACGAGGTTAGGGCAGCGAAGACTACAGCATTAATCGTCTTAACGGCGCAATTCACGCCAATCAGGCTAGACTGGCTCTTAGGTCTCGGCGATCGTGCGCGCAATTTGCTGTGAAATAGCGAGGCGCGCAATGAATGCAGTTTCTTAGCGTATCTTGCAGCGAACGACATTGAGGAGGGAGCCATGCTTGCAAAGAGAATTGCAGTCATCATCGGCATAGCGGTCTTATTGCCGCTGACCGTCTTCTTCGGCGTCAATCTCGTGGACGCTCCATCAGACACAATAAGACTGACCGAGGTGAAATTCCAGGAACGAAAGAGCGAAGCGAAGACGAATGTGGAGAAACGCAAAATCGCGGAAGAGGAGACATCGCGCAACGCCGCTCAGGAGGCTGCCGACAAGCGACATAATCGCGCTCTGTTCTACGTCGCATATCCGATAGGACTGTTGGCGTTTCTCATCGGCGGCTTCGTCGACCTCAGAGCGGACAGCCTCGGATTGATGTACGGAGGCATATTGACACTTGCCGAGGGTTGCTATTTTAACTGGGACAATATGGACGGGTGGCTGCGCTTCTTAGCGCTGGTCATCTCGTTGATTGCAATCCTCCTGTGCGGCTATCTGAGGTTCGGCCAGGATGCTGTTAGAATCAAGGCGGCGCCGTCTGCTCCGCCTCAGGTCGAACCGTAATGCGGCTGAATCAATGAGGCCGGGAGAGCAGCAACCGATCGGCGCACCAACCCACGGCCCGCACTTCGCTCGCAGTGGCGGCTTCCGGCAGGAAGCGCTGTAGGTGGCGGCGGAAGCCGTCTGAGTCGCCGGTGGTAGTCAGCAAATGGGGAGAGTGCGCATTGGAGTTTTGCGCCGACAGGGAGGCGGCTGCCAGCAGTTCAGCGAGCTCGCGCGACGCCTGTTCCGCCGGGTCGACGTAGACAGGATCGGGCCAGATTGACCGGAGGGCCGGGAGCAGGAAAGGATAGTGCGTGCACCCGAGAACGACGGTATCCGCGCCGATCTCGCGGATCTCGCCAAGATAGCGTTCGGCCGCACAAAGCGCGGCGGCGGAACCTTCTTCGCCCGCCTCGACCAGCGGGACGAACTCCGGGCAGGCGACCTCTTTCACGACAAACCTGCTGTCGAGGGCCCGAAGCGTTCGGGAGTAGGCTCCGCTCTGCACGGTTCCGGCAGTCGCGAGCACTCCGATCCTGCCGTTTTTCGTCGCATGGGATGCGCGGCAGGCGCCCGGCGCGATCACTCCAAGAATGACGGCCTCCGGATGCAGCTCTCGGACGGAGTCGAGCGCCACGGCCGAGGAGATATTGCAGGCCATCACCACCGCTTTGCAGCCGTAGTCGAAGAGCGCGGTGCTAATGCCGCACGCGAACGAACGCACTTCCGCGAGGTCTCTGCCGCCGTATGGCACGTGGGCCTGATCGGCAACATAGACGATTCGCTCACGGGGCAGCGCCTCTAGAACGCGGCGTGCGACCGTCAACCCTCCAACCCCGGAGTCGAACACGCCGATCGGCGCGTCATTTGGCAGGATTGACACTAGCCGCCTCCGCCCTGTGGCTGTTTCGCGTCGCTGGCAGGTACGGATTCCTGGCTGGCAGCCTTGCTAGCGTCGATCTCTTCCACTGTCTGGCGGACGGGGAAGGGCGTGGTCCAGTCGGTTACCTGGCTATCGTAGGGCTTGCCGCCTACCGTCACCGTCATGTTGAGGATGACCGGAAATTTCGCGAGCGCGTACCGGAGATACTTTTGCGCGCTGGACTCTGTGGAATCGCCCATGCTACCGAGCTTATTGAACTCCGGGCTGAAGTCGAGCGCGGCGACGCGGTTGTGTACAGTGACGCTTTCCAGCACCGCGCCCTTCGGAAAGGAGCTGGCATGCTTTTTCATTTCCACCCTTACCGCTTCCAGCACTGGCTTCGTATCGGCCATAACTTGCGGCTGCTCGTCGTTCTTAGTTGGAACGCTGCCGACGGTCTTCGGTGGCGCAACGGGCGGCGCAGGCGACGACGGAGGAGGTGTGCAGCCCGCCGCCAGCCATATCGCCCCGCTGATGGTACTCAGTGCGGCCAGGATCGATTGTCGTTTCAGCATAAGTCCTAACTGCCCGTTTTGGGCTCGGCATCCGTCGATTCTGCCTGCGCCGGCGTCTGCTCAGGCATCGGCCGGGCAAACGCGGGGACAGTCCGTCTCGGGTTGCCCTCAACATAGTTGCGCAGCCCATCGCACATGGCCTTCGCCACCCGGTGCTGGAACTGCGGATCGATCAGCTTGCGCCTATCGGTCTGATTGTTGATATAGGCGACCTCGCAGAGCACGGCGGGCATACTGCTTCCGCGCAGGACCGCGAAACCGCTATGGTACATCACGGTGTCGGAGAGCACGCCCCGGCTCGGCAGCCCCGTCGTGGCCATCACAGCGTGCTGAACGCAGGTCGCCAGCGCGCGCGAGCTCGGGTCGCTGTTGTGATAGTAAGTGCTGGTGCCTGAAGCGCTGTTGGACCTCTCGTTTGAGTCGTTGTGGATGCTGATGAACAGATCCGCGCCGAGCTCGTTGCCCATTCGCGAGCGGTCGGTCAGAGAAACGTCGGCATCGCTCGTCCGAGTCATGATCACTCGCGCCCCGCAGGACTCCAGCTCAGCCCGCAGCTTCAGTGCGATTCCGAGGGTACAGTCCTTTTCGCAGATGCCGCCGCCTTTCGCGCCGGTCGCCGAGCCGCCATGGCCTGCATCTACCACGATGAGCTTATCTGCAAGTACTCCCGTGGCATTGCGCGGAATCCGCAGCTCCAGTGAGAGCGAACCCGGCTGAATGTTAAGCGAATAGCCGAGAATTCGCGCAGTGTCGAGTGTAATACGCGTCATAGGCGCGCCGGTTCCGAGAATTGTCTCCATGTGGACGCCGCTGATGAGCGGATGCCTTAGCGCCCGATCCTGGTCGGCGCCTTCCGGCAGAGCGAGCGTCGAGTTCGGAATATCCACAAGCATCTGCGTCGTACCGGCAGTATATCGGACAATGGGCCGCACTTTCGCGCTCGTGGCAAGGTCGAAGCGGAGCGCCGAGGGATTGTCTGCTGAAACCTCCAGCCCGCGAATCTGCGTTGGCTGCGGAGGCTGCGGCTTACCAGGCGCAGCCTTGACTGCATCCTGATTTGGCGTCGAAGCGCCAGCATCTCCAGGGTTAGAACCCGGATCTCCGCCCCCCTGCTCCGCGACGGTGGCGCCAGGATTTCGATCACCCTGATCGCCTTGCGCCGTCCCGGGTCGGGGCGGATCGGTCCTTGGATGCAGGCCCGCAGCCGCCTCGCCGACGGAGTTTGCGGAACCGGAATCGCCGGTCGATCCGCCCCTCGCGATTTCAGGCAGCCTTACTCCCGGCTTCACCGATGCCAGAACATTGAACTCGAGTGGACCGGCTGGCGCATCACCCGGTCGCAGCGAGACGCCGTCTGCAAGGTCGACGACAATTCGCGCGATCACCGGGCTGTTCTGTCCGGTGCGTATCCGCTGCACAGACCGCTCGCCGTCTCGAAGCGGCGCGGGACGCAAACTGTCCGGCAGTTCCGCGCCAACGCAGTCCACATAGGCGCGTACGGGCTTCACTTCGGCAAGCATTCGCGCATGGAACGGGACGGGGAAACTTGTGCGCACGCGCAGCCAGCCATTTTCAAAACGGACATCGGTCACGTGGGCCAGCAGATACACGGTGTCCGAGCTGCGGAGCGCAACCTTGTGATCTGACTCTGTCGCAGAGGTCACGATCGAGGCATCGAGCACGTTGGCCAGAATCGAAAGCGGCACCATCGCGGTTCCATGGATGCTGACAAGCGCGATGTCCTCTTCGCGATTACTCCGGGCCGTGACGTGAACCGAGTTGCCGTTGTTGGTCAACCTGAATTGCGCGCCCGTGGCGGCGAGCGCGGTCAAGGGAACATAGGTCTCACGCGTATCGGTCTGTGGGGAAACCCGAAGCGGCAGCGTTCGGCCGCCAACCCAGAGATGAACCGGGACGAGGTTCTGCGGCGGCGTGTTGTCGGTCGCCTCTTGAGCGCGCAACGGAAGCGCTGAGACTCCCAGCAGGGCGCACCCGAGAAGCGAGGCGAGCCTGAAAGCGTGGCGATTTGAATGATTACGAGGATTTTGCACGATTGCACCTTTCCTTTGCCAAAGGGTGTGATCGACGCGAGAGTCCGTCTCAAAACAAGACGGTTGAAAAGACGAGGGAACACACATTACGTGAGCCTCGCACGGACCTGTCATTAATGTCGGGAAATTGAACGAAGGCGACGAGGCCTAGTTTCAAGCGGATGCACACATTGTGTCAATATAGCTTATGGACGGATCAATCGGGGAACGGTTATCCACGTCGTTTGAAATCCGAACGATCCGTAAGGTTCTGGCGGAGAATCCCTGTTAAACGGCCGATGGAAGCCGCTTTGAGCGTCGTCTCGCGGAGGTTCGCTCACCGCTCGCATAGTTGTGGATGCCTCTGCAGATGGCCTCCGCAACGCGCCGCTGATAGGCGGGCTGGAGCAGTTTGGTCCGATCGCCCTTGTTGTTGATATAGCCGACCTCGCACAGCACCGCCGGCATCGAAGTTTCGCGGAGGACGCAAAAGCCCTCCGGATACATGGCGGTATCAGAGATCGCTCCCCGGTCGCGCAGGCCGGAAACGTCCGCCAGCTCCTGCTCCACGCAGCGGGCCAATCGCCGGCTCGCGGCGCTGCTGCCATGGTAATAGATGGTTGTACCCGTGATGGAGTTCGCCTTGCCCCACGAGTCGTTGTGGATACTGACAAAGACGTTCGCGCCGACCTCATTCGCGATCTGCGGCCGCGTTTCCAGAGGCACATTGACATCCGACTCGCGCGTCATGATCACACGAGTGCCCCGTGCCTCGAGCGCCGTGCGCAGCTTGGAGGCGATCCCGAGCGTGATGTCCTTCTCATAGATCTCATCGTCGCGCACCCTGGCAGTGGCCCCGGTGAGCGCGCCGCCATGCCCGGGATCCACCACAATGATCGCATTCAGATTTCCCTTCGATCGCGGCGCTGAACTCCGGCCAGTCTTCGGCAGGGTGATGTCGATCACGATCTGATTGCTATCTGACTCCACAGCTGTAGCTACGATTCTGGGCGCATCGATCGTGATACGCGTCAGCGGAGGCAGTCTTGTTGAATTCTGGACGGTCGCAGCGGTGAGCCCTTCGACAAGAGGATGCTGGATGTCCTGATCCTTTTGTCGATCGTCGTCGAGATTGAGTCGGGAGTTCGGGATATCGACGACCACCTGGCGCGCAGTTGCGGAGTACCGCACATAGGCGCGCGCCTTCCGGCTCGTCTCGATAATGATCTGGATGTCCCGATTGTCCTGCACCTCGTAGGCGATACTGCGAATGTCTGTTGTCCTCGCGGACGTCGCGCCGGTCCCGGTGGGTTCGCCAGAGTCCGTCGGCCTGGTCCGATTTCGCGGTCGCGTGGAGGGCGCTTCACTCGCGCGACCGTCTCCCACTTCATCGGGAATGGTTGTACGGCCGCCGGTCCGTCGATGCGTGGTCGGAGGTATCTGATCCTCGTCGATGACGGGTTCGGTAGCGGGCCGCCTGTGAACTCGCGCAACCGGGCCCGCGGAGGAGCCGGGCTCCAGCGAGGCCACGAACGTCGGGGTGACCTTGCCTTCCGTGCTGTTTCGTTCGAGGACCGCGCCAGGGGCCAGGTCTACGACGACGCGCGCGATGTCCGGGCTGAACTGGCCGATACGTATGCGCTCCGCACGGTGCTCTTGCGAGGGAATGGGCACAGCCTTGAAGTCCTGCGATTTTGTGGCCCCAACGCAGTCGACGTACCCGCGGGCCGAGGCGCCGGGCAAATCCACCGATACGAAGGGCACGGGGAAGCTGGTGGTGATATGAAGACTGTTCGACGCGACGTGCACGTCCGTGATGTGCGCCAGGAGATAGGCGGTATTGGGTTTCAGCCCCGCCGAAGGAGCTGGGCTCGGCTTGATGGTCGATGCATTCGCAAAGTCGGCGAGGTCCGTCAGGCTGATCATCGCAACGCCGTCTCTGCGGACTAAGGGAAGCACATCCGACCGGCCGCTTCGCAATCGCACGGAGACGCCGTTACGCTGCGTCGAGAGGGTGCCTTTAGCGCCGATCGCCGGAAGGGCGGCGAGCGGAATGTAAGTGTCCCGACCGGTCCACACCGCGGGATGAGTGAGCGGAAGAATCCGGCCCGCAACCCATAACTGGACGGCAACCGGCCGCTCTTGAGCGAGCGCTTGAGAGAAAGGGAGGAGAGCCGCAGCGGAGACTACCACAGATGCTGCCAACGAAAGGAGCCTGGAGGCCGCCGGTCGCCTGGAATTGAAGGCGTTGCGAAGCCCGGAAACCCTGTATAACATAGTGCGCATGGTCCTTCCCGAAAAATCGATGTTCGAGACGATGGATCTGTCTCAACGTGCTCTTGCGAGCTTCTATAGTCGGGAATGAGAGAGGAACGGCGCGAGGAGCAGGCCCCTTTAGCGACAGGAAAGCAGAGGAGCCGTGATATCTATGCCTGCCGATTAGTACTCCGGTCGGTCAGGCACGCCAGCGCGTCGGTGAATTGCTTGGAAGAAGTATAGCGGATAATCTACGAAATGTCCAGCATTGTTGCGGGGACATTTCGCAGGTTTTTTTCGGCGCTTTGCAAACATATCCAAGTATTAAATGTAACAGCGCTCATTTGGGCGATCTGCGCCGCTGGAAACGCCCGTCTGGAAGCAGACTGAAGAAGGTGATTTCAATACTCTATCGAATTGCAGGCCGTGTCACTCTCGCAGGCAAGGGCGATAGAAATGAGCCGTTAGCCCCATGCATTAAGCGCAAATCCGCGATATCATGAGATACCAATGCGTGACCGAGGAGACGAATCCGTCATGTTAAGACACCAGCAGGAGACCGATCAACCAGCACAGCAGTTACGCGCACTTCACGGAGAGAATCCAGCTCATATCGCCGCAGACAAGCACCTCGACCCGCATATCGAGGATTTTCTCGACCGCGTGTTCGCGCGGCTGGTTCCAGTCATGCCATTCGAAGAGAGGCAGGCTCGGCGGGACGCCATGCGCGCACAGATCATGGAGACGATCGCGGCCCACGAGGAGCTTGGCAGCTCGCACGAGGACGCAGCGGCGCTTGCCCTTGCACAGATTCAGCGAGAACAGGCCGTGGCGCAGCAGGCAGTGCGGCCAGTGCTGGAGACGCGATCGCAGCAGCCCTCCGCGCGAAACGCCACGCTCTGGGGGCTCGGCTTCTTTGGCGCTTTCTACCTGTTGGACCAGACGCGTGTCTCAGGCCATATCTGGAGTCGATTCATCGCGAATCTCTACTCACAAGACGGAGACGTGATGCGCGCGGCAGATGTCGCGAACTTCTATCGGTTTGAGCTGCTGGCGCTGCCGTTGATCTGCGGTCTGGCCGTCGGGCTGCTTGCGAAAGCCCGTCCCGTGCGCGGAACGCTCAATGCGCTGGCGCTCATGGCAATTCCCGCGATCGCGTGGGGCGGCGTTGCGTATGGTCTGGCCTACGCCGATCTGTTTGGTGCGAATAATTGGCCGGCATGGATCAAGTACATTTTTCCGAACCCGGTTCCGGCCGTCTGCGGCATCGCCTTCTGGGCCGGGTTAGGCAGCCTGTCGGCCGCGACCGGCGGCTGGCTGCGGCGCAGGGCCCCACAGGCTCGAAAATCTATGCGCGCGCTGCGAGGGCGAGCTGGCCGAGTGCTAGGACGATCGCACCGGTCCGCGAAGTGGTACGATCAAATCGAAGCGACAGTCAATCACTCTTAACAGCACTTGCTTGTAACTCTTTTCACCCGGGCATATCAAGACGCCGTGTAGGACCGAGCGAGGTGATGTTCATCACTATTCAGCGCCGACCATCGGCCCAATTGCCGCAGGAATGGAGGAGTGCGATGTACAGCCTAGACAACGATGCGGTCTCCGTCGGCGATTGCCCAAAGTGCAAACACACGATGCAGCGCCTCTCCGAGTACAATTCGATCCGCCGCAATGAAGGCTATTCCCTCGACGACGGATCGGGCAACTCCAACATCATCACGTACTTCTTGTTCGGTTGGATCGGCGTCGCGATTCGCTTTTTCACACGTGAGGTGCTCGTGCCGGTCATGACCAAAATCGCCGGCGAACGCAAGCAGTCGCGATATGATACAATTCTGAAGGTCTACCCAAAGAGCGTGATCTGTCCGCACTGCAAGCACCTGATCCGCCAGTAGTTTAGTGCGGTTCCTGAGCGCGTATAAGAGCACCGGGAGGAGCGTAGATGCTGGGTGACATCAAGAGCAAGAAGCTCATTCTAGTAAAGGGGTTTCTGTTCCTGCCGATCGCGGGACTCGCGCTGACCATCATCGTGATGGAGACACACTCGCTCCGCCTGCTGGCTCTCACGCTCATCGCCATCTGGGCCTGCTGCCGGTTTTACTACTTCATGTTCTACTGCATTGAGAAGTACGTCGACCCCACCTACAAGTTCGCGGGGCTAACCTCATTCGTCGTCTACATGCTGCATAAGCGCCGATAGGTCCACATTCGAAACGTCGCGGCTTTGGCGTGGCGAATTCCGTACAGGGGCCCCTCGAATGAGGGATAATAGAGGTGTGACGAAGCGCAGCGCCGGCGGTATACGACTCAAGAAGGAATCCGCGCTAAAATTGGAGAATATTTTTACTAAGCGGCGTTGTCGATGCCACAGGCCACATCTTCTGTGGCCCGAATTATGCAGAAACTCGTTCATAGAGACAATCCCGACGCCGATTTGTAACGGAGTATTTTGCGATGTAGTCGATTTATGCGGATCGTCACAGGCAGGAAGCCTGAGGTCCTTGACGACTACGAAATATCCGGATAGTCACGAACAAACCGCCACATCTGTGCGTCAGTAACTATACAAGGGTTAAGGTACCCACCATGACCACCAGCGTTTGGAAATTCGCCGAATCGATGATGGCCCCTGCGGCCGGAAGCCTGGACGGCGCGGACCGCAGAGAAGAGCGCTCAATGCTGGATCGATGCGCTTTGGGAGACGAACGAGCCATTCGCTGGATTCTGAGTCGCTATCGCGACCGCGTCGTGAGATTGGCGGCTCATGTGCTGCACAATTCGCGCGAGGCGGAAGACGTCGCTCAGGAGGCCTTCGTTAAAGCATTCAGACAGATTGCGCAGTTCCGCGGAGAGTCCGGCTTTTACGCCTGGCTGTATCGGATCGTCATCAATCTCTGCCTGGATCGTATGCGGCGAAAGTGCGCCTCGTCGGAATTGCCGCTCGATGGCGCGATGCCTTCACTCGTGGCGACGACGCCGGACATCGAAAAGAGGCTCGCGGTAGAGCAAGTCCTGAACTCCTTGACGCCCCCCATGCGCGCGGCGCTCGTACTGCGCGAAGTGGAGGGGTTGGAATACGCGGAAATCGCCGCCGTTCTCGACATTCCGGTCGGGACGGTTCGTTCGCGCCTGAACACGGCGCGGGAGCAGTTCCGTCGCCGGTGGACGGCGCTGCTACAGGAGGCGGATCATGTTTGATCACTGCCGAGTCTGGCGGTCCTTGCTGACGTGCCGGGCAGAGGGCGGGCTGTCGCCGGGGCAGAGGGCGATGCTCGACGAACACCTGGCGTCGTGTGACAGTTGCCGCGCGATACGAGATGCGGATGACATTCTGCATGATTTCGGAACCGCGCCCGGCGCTGCTTTGCCAGAAGGCCGGGAGAGGCTGTTCGATGACAGTGTGATCAGAGATTTGAGAGTGGCAGGAGCCCAGGACCAGCTGCCTGCCGGCTGGCGCGGGCGGGTGCGGGCCTGTGCAAATAGCTTCTCCTTCGAGTTCTGTATGCAGCTGGCGGGAGGCGGCCTGGCCGCTGCATGCGTCACAGCGTTCCTTGTGGTCTCTGCGCTCAACCCGGTCTCCAACGAGAACAGCCTTTCGGCGTATGAGCAGCGGGCCATCTCCGCCATAGAGCGTAACGAGCCGCCGGTGCCGCTTGAATCTCTCTTCCAATCACCGACGCCGCGCGCTGCAATGCTCTGGGCGGCGCCCGGAAGATCGCTGCAGGCGACGGGAGCGGAGACAAGCAGCTCAAACACTGAACCAAAAGATAAATCCGATCGCAAGCAAACACCGAGACGACATGGGCGCGCTAGCGTACATCGGTATGAGGGTTAGCCGAAGAGCTTCCGAGTTCAGCCGCTGCTTAGAATACCGGCGGAACTGCCGCACATTCGTTGCCTGTCAGAGGATAGTGCCCTTCGAGCACACATGTACAGTGCGCTTGTATCACTGAAAGAGCGCTCCCAGATTTCGCACCCGGGTAACCGCCCCACAGGCGGCGCCCGGGTTTGCTTTGCGCGATCGTATCAATAATCATGTCCCTATTCATTCCGGTCTGCCTGCTTATCTCTGCCCTGCGTCCGGTTGCGCCCGCCGGGCGATCAATGCCTATGGCCCCCGCCGCCCACTCAGGCTCCGCACATCGGCCGATGCCGGACAGTGGAGAACGCGCCCCGAATGAGTTGGGACTCATCCCGATTATTGAGTACCATTCCATCGGCGGCGAACCGGAGTTTGTTCCTGGCGATCTCTACGACAAGCACGGCCTGAACATCGCGCCGGACACGCTCGAGCGACAGCTCGAGCTGATGTATGCCGCCGGATGGTACCCGGTCAACGTGCGCGACCTTGTGACCGCTCGCATACGGGCGCCTCGCGGGCGCACACCCGTCGCCCTCACGTTCGACGACGCGCGGCCTTCTCAATTCCGCTACCTGCCCAACGGTCGGATCGACCCTAAGTGCGCAGTTGGAATACTGGAAACGTTTCACAAGCGTCATCGTGATTGGCCGAGACGCGCCACATTTTATGTATTGCCGGAGAGCAAGTGGAACGGGGTGCCGTTCGATCAGGACGGACTGGAGCGGAAGAAGCTCAGGTTCCTGGTTCGCCATGGTTACGAAGTTGCGAACCACACAGTCTCGCACAGAAGCCTGGAGGGTGTAAATGGGGCAACGCTCCGATGGGAGATGGCGGAGGCGGTCCGGGACATTCGGCGGCTGACGCCCCGCGCCACGATGGACACGGTTGCGCTGCCCTACGGAATTGCCCCGAAAGATCGCACGCTGTGGCCGATCCTCGCGAAGGGTGAAGGTAACGGCACTGTCTATCGCAATCGCTGCATCTTGCTTGCCAGCGGTGGCCCGTCGGTGCCCTTCCTCCATCGAAATTACGACTATCTGCGAGTGCCGCGCATTGAGCCTGAGCCGGGAAATGTAGAGCACTGGATCGAGGAATTGAAGAATGGCGGCGTCACTACCGCATTCGTTAGCGATGGGAAAGCAGCCGTGGTGACGATCCCACGGTCGAGGCTAAGGGATCTGAACCGAGAGCGGCTGCGAGGTACGCAGCTTGCGATCGACGATTCGGAAATCAAAAAGACGAACTCGAAATAAAGGAGAGCTGACATGGCGGAAGTGACTGGCGAGGTGATTCATATCGTGCTGTTTCAGTGGAAGCCGGAAGCGTCCGCGGATTCGATCGAGCAGGCATTGCAGGCGCTGCGAGATCTCAAAGATAAAATACCGGGCATCCTGGACCTTTCGTGCGGAGCGAACTTCACGGATCGGGGCAAGAATTTCACGCATGCCCTGCTCCTTCGCCTCGCGAACCGGGCCGCCCTGGACGCCTATGGCCCGCATCCCGAGCACCAGAAAGTCGTGCAGGAGCTCGTTCTGCCAATCCGCGCCGATATCATCGCGATAGACTACTTCATCTAAACAAGCTCTCCTCTGCCCGCAGCGCGGAAGAGGGGTCGGGGGTGAGGGTCCAAAACTGTGCAGGAGGTCTATAAGCCGGGTTCTGTATTTGTGTGGCCATCTCTCTAGGACGCCGGTTGCCCGACGCCTCGTGCGGTCTACCCGGAGGGTCGGCGAGCAGCGTCAACCCCTCCTGTCAGACCTTGCTTCCGATGGGGTTTACCAGGCCGGAATGTCTCCATCCCGCCGGTGCGCTCTTGCCGCACCATTTCACCGTTACCTCAAAAGCAGGGATCAGGGATTAGGGATTAGGGATTAGGGATTAGAAAAACCTAATGCCGAATGCCTACTGCCTGATCCCTGCTCTCAAGGCTGTGTCTTTTCTGTGGCACTTTCCGTCGGGTCGCCCCGCCCGGACGTTATCCGGCATCGTCGCTCTATGAAGCCCGGACTTTCCTCTCCAGCCCTTTCAGGCCGGAGCGGCCACCCGACCCCCTGCGGACTTATGCTACCACACTGTCAGCGTGCCGTCAAATGGAGGATAGGTACTCTGCGGTTATGCAAGACTGCTGCCGTCCCAGGCATGCTCTGAATCCGGGTAATACGCGATACTGGTGCTGGTCCCTCCCGCATCGTATTTCTCAGCGTCATATTTGGTCATAACCAGCCAGCCGCCCGGCACTTTCGCGCGCCAGAGCAGCATCTTATACGCGGCATCCGCCAGGAATCCGCCGCCAGGATGGGGCAGCTTCTGCTCACCGATATACTCCCACTTCAGCGCCATCGCCTTCACCTCCCATCGTCAAATGCTCTGTCCCTCTACGTAAGTCGACTCCGCCGAATGCTTGCGAGCGACATGGCACCAGGGACAGTTGGGATCATCGCAGAGCAGCGAGTCCGCCGCGCCTTTAAGCATCATGATTGCCATGGACACGGTCTCCCGCAGCCGCATCAATTGCGCGGGAGCGCCGCCAACGGTTCCCCGATGCAGTATCCGCGCCTGTCGAAGCACCGGCTCTATCCGGTAGAATCCCTCGCTGCACTCCGGGCTGCCCTGCATGGTAACCCAGTGATCTGCGCCGGTCTTCACCCGCACGGTCCTGTGGATATAGGGCGCATCCGACCAGATTTCGGCAAGATGGAGCGACGAATTCGCCTCATGATCCACCCCAACCAGGAGCGTCCATCCATTGTTGTCGTAGAGTCGCGCCAGGGGGCCGTCCGAACCTAGCGGATAGTGAAAGGGAGCGTTAACCGTCAACTCTCGCGCAAGGGCTCCGATCGCCGCAAACGAAACCACGGGATGGCTGCTTCGATAAGCATCCGGCTGCTGTCGCACGGCCTCCGGAAATACGCCGACGGCCATTCGCGCGGCAGGAGTCGTCAGCGGATCGAACACCGGGATGAGCGAGCGCAGGTTCTCTATCTCCTCCTCGGAATCGGGCGCGCCTTCGCTTTCGCCGGGATCCGTGAACTGCGGCGTGAACGTCGGGACCAGCAGCGTGCCCGCGTTACCCAGCACACGGCGAAACGCCGAGATCAGCGTTTCAGCCCCGCCCTCGATCGGCCCGATCGCTCTTAGCGATGTGTGCGCCACCACATGCGCACCCTCGTACAGTCCCAATGTACGCAGGTCGTCAACCAGACTCTGTTCTGACCACATTACAGATATCCCAGGTCTTCCAGCCGCCGTGCCAGCTCCTCTTCTTCCGCTTCCGAGTAGACAGAATCGGCATTGGCCGCGCTATCCAGCGCAATTGTCGTCCGGCCCATGCCTTCCGGGACTGCAATCCCCATGGTCTTAAGGATCGTCGGTGAGACATCGTAAAGTGACAGTCCCTCGCGCTGGGGCTGGAGCGGCGCAAACCTTGCATTTTGCTCCAGCGGCAGCTCGCCGACCTCGCCCATCAGGAAGATGCCATACTGCGCGTGGTTGGCGTCGTCGGGGCCGATATCGTTCTCATGCGTCCAGACGGTCCCATGGCCTACGCTGCCCACCGATCGCCAATATAAATCGCCAAAGTAGACGATGAGATCCGGCGCGACATTCCTCGTCTGTTTGTAGATTCCGTCCGGCCGAAACGCCCGGGTGCCGATCGGATTTCCATGGTCGTCGCCCAGAGCCTCGAGCTTTGCAGTCAGCTCTGCTTTCAGCGCTTCAACCTGGCGCGGGGGCACGATTCCCTGTGGTTCGCGGCCCTCTATGTTCAGGAAGAGACGGCCGTAGTAGCCGCCGTCGCCCCAGGCCCGGGTTTGCGTCCAATCTACCAGATCCGGGCTGAACTTCGTCAGTCGATCGACTGGCTGTTTCAGTTTGAGATAGCCTTCCCGGATCAGCCACTCGTTAAAGCAGATGCCGCCATCCATCCGCTTTGCGCCATGATCGGAGACGATCAGGACGGTAGTGTCCGGCTCCAGGACCGAGAGCAGCTTGCCGATCTCGGCGTCCAGCGCAACGTAGTAGTCGCGAATGGCGTTCTCGAACGGTGAACCCGGTATGTATTTCGCATGCTTCGTGTCGAAGTATCGCCAGAACGCATGATGTATTCTGTCCGGCCCCATTTCCACCATCACGAACAGGTCCCAGGGGTGATTGGTCACGAAGTGGCGCGCCAGCTCAAATCGCTGACGCGTCATCGAGTGAATGTCCGCGAGCAACCCTTCCTTGTTCTCGGTCCGAAATTCACGCGTGTCGAAAATATACTCACCTACGACCGCTCTGATCTCGTCCCTAAGCTCAGGTGGATAGGTATACTCGCTGTTTGTGTCCGGCGCCAGGAAGTCGCTCACAAGAAGGCCCTCGATCGGACGCGGAGGATAAGTGAGCGGCACGCCGAGCACGATCGACTGTTTCCCATGGCTGCCGAGCACGTCCCATACCGTGGGAGACTGCACCAGGCGGCTGGAGGCAAAGGCTAGCCCGTCGTAGCTATGGTCGCGCCGGTTGCGGAACCCGTAAATGCCAAGCG
>Ga0068855_100002618_pt1 | contig 22183 bp, 25 predicted proteins | sample KBSCornC52_FD_66592 | JGI IMG/M metagenome (GOLD analysis project Ga0068855, IMG submission 66592) | Corn rhizosphere microbial communities from Kellogg Biological Station, Michigan, USA - KBS Corn C5-2 | ecosystem: Host-associated > Plants > Roots > Rhizosphere > Soil ...
TGCATCGAAGTTCAGCAACACGGAGGAAACCTGAGCAATGTCTCGTCTACCAATTTATGTCTTCGGAGTCTCTGCGTTTCTGACCGCGTGGGCCCTCTATCGCAATCAGAGAACGCGGCCCTTGCCGGTCAAAAAAGCAGCTGAGATGCTGCAGGAGGCCTGGGCCGACAATCACACTCACGCCTGACTCTCGCTCGCGAACCTTTCGCCGCAACCACCAGAACTGCTCCGGTAGATTCCCTCAATCCGCCGGAGCACCTGGTATCTCAGCCTGCCATACAGTTGAGGGGTATAGAGTCTCACCCAATTTCTGGTACCGGCTGCCGTAAAACACCAGTGCAAACTCGCGGATCGCTGTGCTCATCGGCCCACCAATGCTGATGCCGATTACAATCCCGAATCCCAAGGCCAGCACTCCGATGAACACTTCCAGCAAAGTTCCAATCGCTGACGACAGGCCCGAGGACTCAGCAAAGGCAGCGTGAATTCCATACTCCGCCCCTGCCACGCTGCCCAGTAGCACCAGCCCCGGAACCAGCAGCACAACAAACAATCCCACAAACGCGATGATCGGCAGCACAATCCGCAGCACCGCATACGCCAGGAACGATCCCTTCTCGCGCATCGCCCGCTCACACACCGCTGCCCACGCCTGTCCTGCCGTCGCGTCATCGAGTGCATAGTGCGGCAGCATCCAGTCGCGCAGAATGATGTCCAACGCGATCCCCGCCACCACGATCAGCATAAAAATCGGAATCAGCGGAAGCGCGAGTGAAAGGATCAATTGCAGATCCGGTCCCCTGCCCGCCTGGATTCCCTTGAACAGCCTGATGAACCCCGGCACAAATGGCAGAATCATCAACCCGACCATCAGCAGGAAACAGAGCCCAACCCATATGTTCATCCGGAAGAACCGGTTTGCCTGCGGCCGGTACAGCTCCCACCCGGGCCTGATCAGCCGCGTATTCGTCACGAGGCAATGAAAATACGCAAAGCGCAACCGCGTCACGAGATAAACGATCAGCAACCCTACAAGAATGAGCAGCAGCGACATCGCCACAATCGCCGCAATCATCTCCGGAGAGAAATGAAAGATTACGTCCCCCGGAGAGCCGGCCGGCGGAGAGTGTTTGTTCGCGCTCGATTGCAGGTTTGTTCCGATACCCTCGGTAATCGCCGCTACGAGGCACAACTTCAGAAACGTCGTCCATCTGAATGGCGGGGCGAAGAAGAACTCACGAGTCCGATTGATCGCGGGGGAAATAGCATCCACGGCAGAGAGTGCGCGCATCTTGGTGACCTTTCCGGGAACCGCCCAATGTACCACGAGATACGCAAAATCCACTCGCATAGTTCCGGTAGCCGAACCGGTCCTCAAAAGCGGCAAATAACCATATCCACTGGAAAGTAGATGATTTATGAAGTTGGCTGTAATCTGCCCCGCAGATGCTGAGGGATTCCCCATCAACATCGCGGCCCGGGTGCTGCCGGCTAACAGCTAAGAGCGCTCGCTGGTCTTTTCGCCCACCACGAATCAAACTCCCCCAGCGCCCGCTCGCACTGGATCCGATGCCGTTCCTTTTTATCCCGGACCTTCTTGCGCGTCTCTTCCTCCAGCGGAACCAGCAGATCGAACGTCATATTGGCCGGCTGAAAATGCTTCACGTCAGCCTGCGTAATGTAATGCATCAATGATCCAAGGGCTGTCCCGCGTGGAACGGGCGTCGGTTCATGACCGCCTGCAATCGCGGCAGCATAGAAACCCGCCAGCATCCCCGTCGCAATCGATTCCGTGTATCCCTCAACACCGGAGATCTGCCCCGCGAACATAACTCGCGCGTCATTCTTCAATCGCAGCCGATCATCCAGCAGGACCGGCGCGCAGATATACGTGTTGCGGTGGATCTGCCCATAGCGAAGAAATCTCCCATTCTCCAGCCCTGGAATCAGCCGAAGCACGCGAGCCTGCTCTCCATACTTCAGGTGATTCTGAAATCCCACTAGGTTGTAGCTGTCGGCGCGTACATTCTCTTTGCGCAACTGCACCACGGCCCACGGCTCCCGCCCGGTTCGCGGATCGCGCAGCCCCTTCGGTTTCATCGGCCCGTATCGCAATGTGTCGCGCCCGCGCCGTGCAAGCTCTTCAATGGGGAGACATCCTTCGAAGTAATCGCATTTATCCCATGCCTTGCTCTCCGGCGCCTCCGCAGTAACCAGCGCTTCATAGAAGCGGTCGTACTCCTCGCGGTTCATGGGGCAATTGATGTAGTCGGCCGTGCCCTTGTCATACCGCGCGGCGAAATACACGCGCTCCATATCGATGGACTCCGCATCCACAATCGGCGAAATCGAATCGTAAAACGCCAAGTGCTCCGATCCGGTGATCCGCAGTATCTCCTCGCTCAGCGCATCCGACGTCAAAGGTCCGGTCGCCACAATCGTGAGCGCATATTCACCGGACTCGAGACTCGTCACCTCTTCGCGCACCACACGAATCAGCGGCTCCTCTGCAATCGCCTCCGCAATTCGCCGCGAAAACTCCACCCGATCCACAGCCAGGGCATGTCCCGCCGGCACCGCCGTCTCATCTGCAATCTGCAACAGCGCAGAGCCCGCACGCCGCATCTCCTGCTTCAGCAGCCATGGCGCTGTATTCGGCGATTCGCTCTTCAGGGAGTTTGAGCAAACCAATTCGCCGAACTCTATCGTCTGGTGGGCTGGAGTCAGGCGCGGTTTGCCATCCACCACTGCACGCATCTCGTACAGATCCACTTGCGCGCCCAGCCGCGCTGCAGTCAGCGCTGCCTCTGGCCCTGCCAGCCCTCCGCCAATCACACGAATCGTCAACGCGCCGGCTCCGGTTCTGCGTCGGCAGAAGCCAGCCGCTTCAGCGCCTCCCCGCTCATTCGCACATTGCGCCACGTGTCCAAGAATTCCGCTCCCATTGCCCGATAGAACTCAACCGCCGGGGTGTTCCAATCCAGCACCTCCCAGCCCAGACGCGGACACTTCTCCTTCACCGCAACCCCCGCAACCTGCTGCAGCAATGCCTTCCCGATGCCCAAGCCCCTGAACTTAGGCAGCACGAACAAATCCTCCAGGTACACTCCCGGCCGCCCCATCCAGGTCGAATAACTGTAAAAACACAGCGCAAATCCAGCCGGCTCCCCATCCTGTTCGGCAATGAGGCACCAGTAGTATGGATTTGGCCCAAACCCATCCCGCAGCAGGTCAGCCTCGGTCGCGACTACGGCGTTTGGCTCCCGCTCGTACTCCGCAAGCGCTCGGATAAAGCTGAGAATCTGCGGAACATCCGCCGCCACCGCAGGTCGAATCGTCATTGCCATTCCTATATTCTAGGGTGTGATGCAGGCCACAGGTGCGCCCCATGCAGGCAAACTAACATCACGGGGTGAGATCCCTGGCTGCACAAGCCGGCCTCGAAGTTTTGCTGGTCTTGTGCTGAAGCGTCCATTGGATTTACCTTTGGTCGTGCCGAGAAGAGCGATACTTGCTAGCGCAGCCGCTCACAGTTTGGGTTCCCTCGATGTGCCCGCAAGTCTCCGGCTATCAGCTACACGCCGGCAGAGTGATCACCGGGCGCATCTAACGGATGTTAACTGGGTTTATTCGATTAGCGATGTCTGACACCTACACCGAAACCTTTCGATCGAGCACGCGGGCCTTTTTACTCGCACAAGCTCCCAAGGAGAAGAACATGAGACGCACGATTTCGCTCTGGATTGGATTGCTGGCACTTGCCGTGCTGCCTGCGCTCGCCCAGACTCCCGCGCCTGCCGCCACCGCGCAGCCAACGGGAAAGATTCACGGCAAAGTCACCAATCCCACCGGGGCTCCTCAAACCGGTGGAACCGTCACCCTGCATCAGGGAACCAAGGAAGTCGCCAGCTTCCCCGTTGATGCCAACGGAGACTACACCGGCTCCGCGCCTCCGGGCACCTACACCCTTGTCTATCGCACACCAGGCATGGCGCAGGACAAGGAGGCCGACAAGCTTGAGAACATCAAGATCGTTGTCGGACAGGACACCGCGGCCGACGACGACATGTCGCGCGAGGAATACATCAAGACTCTCCCCGAAGAGACGCGCAAACAGCTCGAGGAGATGAAGAAGCACAACGCGGATGCCCTCAAGACCAACGCCGTCATCAAGAACCTCAACGCGGACCTGAAGACCGTCACCGGCGACATTCACGATGCCGATACTGCGCACGCTGCCGCCGTCCAGCAGCTCGGCGCCTCCGCCTCCAAGACCGATGTTGCGGCCAAAGAGAACGAGATCAAGACTGCCAAATACACCGACGTCGTTACTCTCATGACCAAAGACACAGAGCTCCGCCCGCAGGAGTCTGTGCTCTGGGCATACCTCGGCCAGGGGCAAATGGGCCTCAAGAAGTACGATGAAGCAGAGACTGCATTCAAGAAGGCTCTCGAACTCGATGGTGCTTCGAAGAAGCCACGTCCCGACATCGAGGGACTCGTCAATGCCGGCCTCGGCGAAATCTACGCCCGCACCAACAAGGCCGACCAGGCAGCAGCTGCCTACGATGCAGCCGCAAAGGCCGACCCCACCAAAGCTGGCTTCTACTACAAGAACGAAGCGGTAATCTTCTCGCAAGTCGGCAACACCGACGCCCAAGCAGCGGCTGCGGACAAGGCCATCGCCACCAACGCCAATGACCCCATCCCGTACTACCTCAAGGGTCAGTCCCTCATCGCCAAGGCAACGGTCGATCCCAAGACTTCCAAAATCGTCCTGCCTCCAGGCTGCGGCGAGGCCTATGAGAAGTACCTCGAGCTCGATCCCAATGGCCCTTATTCCGCGGACGTGAAAGGCATCCTCCAGTCCGCAGGCCAGAAAATCAGCTCGACCTACAAAGCCACCAAGAAGTAGTTTTCTGCAACTCTCACCACGGCAGGGCGCGCATCTCCAGCGCGCCCTCACTTTTTGGCTCCCCGATCACTGCCCTCTGCCCCTCACCTCTGTCCCCTACAATTCGTCCATGACCTCCGAGCTCCCCAGCTACGAGCAGGCCGCGGCTCTCGTCGTGGAGCACGCGCTCCGCATCGCGGAACATCGGCAGCGCCACATAGAACGCACTGATCTGCCCTTGGCGCAGGGCCGCATTCTCGCTATCCCGCTTCTCGCTGACGACGATCAGCCGCCCTTTCCGCGATCTACGCGCGATGGCTACGCCTGCCGTGCCGCTGAGGTCTCCGTGCACTCTCAACTGCCCATCGCCGGATCAACTCACGCGGGCCAGCCGCCGGCCGGGCCGCTCCCCCCAGCATCCGCATGGGAGATCATGACCGGCGCTCCTGTCCCCTCCGGAGCGGATTGCGTGGTTATGCTCGAACACGTTGAGAAATCCGGCAACACAATATGCCTGGCGGCTCCGCGCACCATCGCCCCGGGCGATAACGTAGTCGCACAAGGAGCGCAAGCCCACCGGGGCGATCAACTCCTCACCCCCGGCGTCTCTCTCGGCCCCGCGCACATTGCCCTCGCAGCATCCTGCGGCTACTCATCCGTCGAAGTTTTCGCTCGCCCCCGCGTCGCTATTCTCACCACCGGGGACGAGCTAGTCCCCATCAGCGCTAGCCCCGGCCCCGGCAAAATCCGCAACTCCAACGCCGCCATGCTCGCGGCCCTCGTCTCAAGTGCCGGCGGCGACGCCATCGTCCTCCCCACCGCTGCCGACACGGCCGAAGCTCTCGACGCCGCCCTCGCTGAGGCTGCGCAAGCCGACATGCTCCTCATCTCCGGCGGAGTTTCCGCTGGCAAATACGATCTCGTCGAACCCGCTCTCGCCCGCCGCGGCGCGCAATTTCACTTCACCGGCGTAAAAATACAACCCGGCAAACCTCTCGTCTTCGGCGAAATGAAGGGTGCGGACTTCAGTCAGCTCGTCAGCGGAACAACAAGCAAAGGTGCCCCTCAACGAGAGTCGATTCCGCTCTTCGGTCTTCCCGGCAATCCCATCTCCTCCGCCGCCACTTTCCTGCTCTTCGCGGCCCCGATTCTCGCCGCCCTCGCAGGCAGCCGCGAAACCTGCCCCCGCTTCGCCCTCGCTCAACTCGCCCGCGACACGGACCGCAAAGCCAAACCCGGACTTACCCGGTTCCTTCCCGCCCGCTGCACCTTCAGTGCGTCCCTCAACCAACTCCCAAAGGTCGCCACGGTCCCGTGGCACGGCTCCGGAGACCTCACCGCCTTCGCCCAATCCAACTGCTTCCTCGTCATCCCCGAAGACACAGCCCACCTCGAAGCCGGATCGACCGTCCGCGTCCTGCTACATTGAAATCGCTGTTCAAAACGAATCCTGGGTGCCCCGTGTCTCCCGATTTTGGAGACATGGGAGATCGATGAAGTTCGAAAATGTCAAAATCAAAATCACCGCAGAAGCTCTCTCACTACGACGCCTCCGGCGCCGCCCGCATGGTCGATGTCAGCGCCAAGCAATCCACCGGACGTACCGCCACCGCCTCTGCCTTCATCGAACTCTCACCGGCAGTCCTCGCCGCCCTGCCTCAGAATCCGAAGGGCAATCCGCTTGAAGTCGCCCGCTTCGCCGGAATCCAGGCCGCCAAGCGCACCTCCGAACTCATCCCCATGTGCCACCCGCTCCCGCTCACACGCATCGACATCGAAACCAGCATCGTCGAGAACGGGGTCAGCATCCGCGCCACGGCAGCAGCCACGGCCCAGACTGGCGTGGAGATGGAAGCCCTCACTGCCGCCACCATTGCCGCGCTCACCGTCTACGACATGACCAAGGCCCTCGACAAATCCATCGTCATCCGCTCCATCCAGCTCGAACAAAAATCCGGCGGCAAATCCGGCGACTACAAGCGCAAAAAATAAGTCGGCGCATCTGTCTGTCTTTCCGCTGACTTGCAAACCCGCTACGCCGCAATGCGGCGATCACCTGCTACTTCATAAACAAACGAAGCTGCATCAGAATTTCGCCGCTCGTAAAATGTGGCGAGAGTGCAATCCTGTGTTTCAATACCCGCATGATGCTCCGCCTCATCCCCAAGATCTTCTACGACACCCTCGAAGAAGGCCTCGACCTCTTCGTCAACTGTCTCGGCTTCGAGATCCGCTATCGTGACGAAGACCTCGCCGTAGTCGATCGCGAGGGTGCAAAAGCCTACATCGTCGCCAGTCCCGAATACGCCGCCAAAGACCGTCCCGAAGTCGCCATCGAGACCGACAACATTTACGAGCTCTACGATGAGATCAAGGCGAAACGCCCCGGCATGTTGCACCCGAACTCCAACGTCATCCAAAAGAAACCATGGGGCGCCCTTGAATTCGCGGTCCTCGACAAGACCACCGTCTGCGTCGTCTTCCGTCAATGGTGAATCGCGCCAGCCTCGCCCGCCCCAAATCTAGTCGCAGAACGATCACATTGGACATTGCACTCACGCGCTTATCCTGATCAGTGACGTCCACTGTCTCCACGTCCGCCGGCACCCCGCGATGGAAGTCGCTGCTCCGCTCCCGACGGCTCCGGACCGGCCTGAAATGGCTCGCCATCAGCCTGGCCGTCGCATGGTCGCTGGCCGCGTTCACTCTCGTTGCCTTTCGCTGGCTCGACCCACCCACAACCGCCGTGCACATCCAGCGCCGCTTCAAGGCCTTCATCCACGGCACCTCCTATCACGAGCGCTATCGATTCGTTCCGCTCAGCCAGATCTCGCCCGACCTCCAGCACGCCGTTGTCGCCGCTGAAGATGCACGCTTCTACCAGCACCATGGTTTCGATTGGCACGAGATCCAGATCGCCGCTGAAGACGACCTCGAAGGCACGCGCAGCCGCGGAGCCTCCACCATCACACAGCAGCTCGTCAAAAATCTCTTCTTCGGAACCGGCCGCTCCGTCCTGCGCAAAGGCGCCGAATTCACCCTCGTCCCCGTCGCCGAAATCGTCCTCGGCAAGCGTCGCATCCTTGAGCTGTACATGAACATCGTCGAATGGGGACCCGGCGTATACGGTGCAGAAGCGGCCTCGCGGTATCACTACGAAACATCAGCGCGCAGCATCGGCCGCGATCAGGGTGCAAGGCTTGCCGCCGTGCTTCCATCACCGCTCAAGCGACACCCCGCGCGGATGAACCACTACAGCACCCTCATTCTCGAACGCATGCGCCAGATGGGCTGGTAAGCACCGAAAGGTTGCGGTATCTTTGCCGATCACCGATCTTCCAGTCCGCTGAAAATACCTCACGCTTCCAGACAGGTATCCTACATACGATGAACAGTGATGAAAGTGCATCCGGAATTCCTGATGGGCTGATCGTTCGCGAGAAGGAACCCCCAAATCTCGAGTCGTCGTTCCATCAGTTGAATGGCGTGTTGACCCCCAATCATCTGTTCTACGTCCGAAATCATTTTCCGATACCGCAGATTAACCTCCAGACTTATCGCCTCGCAGTTGGAGGGGCGGTCCGAAATCCCTTCAGCATCGGTTATGAAGAACTGCGCACAATGCCGTCCGAGACCCGCACGGTGACGCTCGAGTGTGCCGGAAACGGCAGAACGTTTCTCGTGCCCAGGGCCGACGGAGTTCAATGGCAACTTGGCGCAATCGGAACGGCCGAGTGGACCGGCGTGCCCCTGCCGGAATTGCTCCATAGAGCCGGCATCGCCGAGAACGTCTGCGAAATCCTGTTTGAGTCGATTGACAAGGGAGTGCCAAAGGAAGAGCCGCTGCCGCCGGGTGAGATCAGCTTCGCTCGCAGCATCCCCATTGCACTCGCGCGCGAGACGCTTATCGCATACAGCATGAATGGTGAAGATCTTCTGCCGGAGCACGGCTCTCCGGTCCGGGCAATCGTGCCGGGTCAATATGGAATGGCTTCCGTCAAGTGGCTCTCGGAGATTCGCGCATTGGCAAGACCTTTTTGCGGATATTTTCAAACCACCGACTACGCCTATTGGGGCGAAGACGAGAGCGGCAATCCTGAACGCATTCCGCTGCGGGAACTGGCGGTGAAGTCTCAGATCGCGCGCCCATTCATGGACGAAGTGATCGCCGCAGGTTGCCAGTATCGTGTCTTCGGCGCCGCGTGGAGCACCGCCGAGGTTGAGGCTGTCGAGTTCTCGGCCGACGACGGACAGAGCTGGCGTGCCGCGCAATTTATCGATCCGCCGCAGCCGCACGTGTGGAGGCGATGGCAATTCGACTGGAAGGTTCCCACAGCCGCAGGTGGTTACACTCTCAAATCCCGCGCCACCGACTCTGACGGTAAATGTCAGCCCGACGAGCACGACAAAAAATTCGGCTCCTACAGAATTCATCACGTCTTGCCGGTAAAAGTCCTGGTCCGCTGATTCGCGCCACCAATCTGCTTCGGCGAAGCCCCAGGGTGCCAGCCCTGCTTGAGGATACTCGCTCGCCAGGGCGTGCGCCGGCACCTGATCGTACATCGGCTGTCAAGCGCGGCCAGATCCCACGTCTTCAATTACACCTTAGCTAAGGTCTTTTTCTATTAAGTGCAGAAAAGCGGAGCGTGGTAGGACCCTATGGCTGCGCCCCCGCAGGCGCCGACCGATGGTCGTGATCATGGTCTGCCTTCGGAGGCGTGAACGCCGGTGGATGCACATGTCCGCGGTGGCACGTACCGCACGAGAGCGCGGCCTTGTCGTGATCGTGGTCTGCCACCTCGTCATGGTCCTTGTCCCGCACCTTGTCATGATCGTGGTCCGCCATCCTGTCATGATGGTGCTCAGGAACCTTGCTCAGATAGTTCTTGTTGATGTCCTCCATCATTCGGTACATCAGCCGCGCGGTGTTCTTCTCCTCCTTCGAATCATCTGCAAAGTTCAGTGCCGGCCTGCCGTTCGGCATCTTCCGGTTCGCGTCGGCTGCGTGGCAAGTACTGCACTCCGCACCGAGATCCGCCTCCCACTTGTGCATGAGCTCATGCACCTGTTCTCCAGTCATGTCTTTGGGGAGCACCTTCAGGTTCGTGGGTGCCGGCTCATCATGATGGTGGTGTTCCGCAGCGCCACCCGTCTGCGGTTTCTGTGCTTCGGGATTCTGGCCAAGTGCGGTAATGGCGAATGCGGCGGCGGCAACAGCTGCGAACAATGGGGAAAAGTGCTTCAAGCGGCGTCCTCGCGAATTGTGGAATGACAGCTATTGTATCGACGTGCAATCAGCCCCGTCAGTTGACTACTTGCGTTGCAATTCCGCCAGCCTCCGCGGCCCCGACACGCAAGCGTGTCCCCTGAGCGCGAACCGCAGGGGTAGATCTACTGCATGTCTTATTCCGATTCGAGGCGTGATCACTACCTCGGGCTGCGGGAATCCGTCATCTCGAACCTGCAGCACCGAAGCCGGGCTCGTCACGTCGAGACCGTTGTGTGTGGCGCGCGTGAGCCCCAGCGCGAGGCACAACCGGCTCGGTCCAGACGAAATCATCCGCACTCGCGCATCTTCATCCAGTCCCCGGTTGCGCGCCATCTCCGCAATTCCCGTCACTGGCTCCAGCGCACGCAGCAACACGCATCCCGCTAGTCCCTTTTTCTCACAGGAGATGTTCATGCAGTAGTACAGCCCGTAAATGGAGTACACGTATGCATACCCTGCCGGCCCAAACAGCACCGAGTTCCGCGGCGTCGGCCCCCGGTGCGAGTGTGCCGCGGGATCAGGCGGCTCGTTGTGCGGCCCCAGGTATGCCTCAACCTCCACTATCCGGCCGGCGAGCCGTGCGCCTGAGATTGGATCGGTTGACACCAGCAGCTTCCCCAGCAATCTGGGGGAGACCTTCTCCGGCGAGTCCTCGAAGAACTCCCGCGGAACCAGCCGCCCTGGCGCCACTCTGGATTTCGAACTCGCCTTCATCGCGATAGAAGAGCCGCGGACGGCTTGACGCCTCATTTGTGGCTCTTGTTCCATTCCTTGAGAAGCGCAAGTACCTCTTCCGCATGCCCTTCCGGCTTAACTTTCGGCAAGATATGAATGAGCTTCTGGTCTGGCCCGATGAGAAATGTCGTCCGCTCGATGCCCCACACCTTCTTGCCATACATGTTCTTCTCCTTCATCACACCAAACTGATTGCAAACTTTCTCGTCTACATCAGCAAGGAGTGTGTAAGGCAGGTCGAACTTCTCTTTGAACTTGGCTTGGGCCTTGGGTGTATCGCGCGAAATCCCGAGAACCACCGCGCCGGCAGCCTGAAGCTTCTTGAAGGCATCCCGGAAGCCGCAAGCCTCAATCGTACAGCCGGGAGTATCTGCGCGCGGATAGAAGAACAGCACCACCGGTTTCCCTTTGTAGTCTGAAAGGCTTACGGTGTTGTCTTCGTCAGTCTGCAAGGAGAAATCGGCGACCTTCTGGTTCACTTCCATGGGAGTTTCCTCGTATCGTCAGTATGGTGGATAAAAATTTGGCACGGCTGCATCGTTTGCATTATTTCCGAGGAACGCGCTCGTTGTCACCGCGCGCATCCAAGACGACTTCCCTCAGGAGAACATCGCTCGCCCTCGCATTCGGCGTGATCACCTCCACGGCCCTCGCCCAGTATCCCGGCCAGATCGAAAAGAAGTCTAAAGACGCACCTACGCTTCGCGCCATCGCCGTGCTCGAGTGGACCGGCGATCTTGGCAAGCCGAAGAAAAGCCGCCTGGTTCCCGTGACGGTCTACGACGGTCAGGCACTTCACGATGGCAGCGTTTATCTCGCGCGCCCCCAGCCCCTCGCTCTTACTGGTGAGGTCGAATACGAACTCCAGAAGGACGGCTCTCCCCTGGGTCTCTTCGACATCAAGAAGGCCGGGCAGGAACAAGGGATGTGGGTCGGCTACGGCTCCTGGAAGCCGATGCCCTCGGCCAAACTCGAATCGCCCAAGCCCGTCGTCGATACCGGCTTTGACGCCAATGACGACAAGCCCGTGCTCCATCGCAAGCACTCGGACTCAGCCGGGAAATCAGACTCCGGCCCACCCGCCCCGGCTCCCGACGACGATCGCCCCAAGCTTCACAAACCCACCGGTGACGATGCGAGTGCTGATGCGAGTCCTGCTCCCGACCCCGACCGTCCTACGATTCACAAAGAAAAGCCCCCGGTCGATTCCACCAGCCCGGTCCTGCACAAACACGACGATCCAAACACAGACGACGGCGAACACTCCAGCTTCACCGATCCTGATCGCCCGCGCCTGATGCGCGGGAGGCCGACGGGCGGCGGCGCTGACGTGCTGCCAACGCTGCTTGGATTTCCGCCTGACATGCAGCAGGCCGTGGCCGTATCTGATGCCAAATCCCGCCCTGAACATTCGTGGGATTACACCTGGGCCAACCCCGATGACGAAGGCAAGATGAAAGCGGCACTGGAAGATATCGCGCGAGACGCGCTTGGCCTCAAGACACCCCCTCCCCCTGCCCCCAAACGCGCCTCCACCCGTAAACCCATCAAGCGAGTGCCCCCGGCAGAACCCCCCGCACTTGAGGATGAGAAGTTCCGTGTCTTCGAACTCGCCTACGGCTCCGGTGCAACCATGGTTCTTTCGGCGCACACAGGCGGTTCTCCCAGGGAGCAGAAGTTCGTCACCCTGATTGCCCAGCCCGATCTGTACGGCAGTCCCCTGGTCCTGCTGAAAAGCGTCACCGACGGGGCTCACCTGGACGAAACTCAGCAGATGCGCCTGGTGGACGCGGTGGACGCCATGGCAGATAACCGGGGCGAACTGCTCTTCGAACTACGGGGCGCAAGCCAGCGGCAATTCGCTCTTTACCGCGTACTGCGCGGCACCGCTGAAAAGATCTTCACGACGGGAGGCGGGGAGTTCGGCTCGGCTGCCGGGGATTAGAGTCTTCCACGGATATCACAGGATTTAGAACCTCGGTCCGACGTTCAAATCAACAGTAAACTGCCGGTTTTTTGGCATCGCCAAAGTCGATTAGTAACTTTTGTGACAATCGTTTGCGGTTTGTAGCTAGAAAAACCTTGTCTCCTATACAATTCAGGAAGAAAGTGGCAGTAACAGCAGCGATTTCCAGAGAGATTTGAATTCAAGCTTTAAGACTGAAGCCGACGCAACCATTCCGGCCTTTGACGACTCTTTCTATCGTTAGAGAATGAACACTCGGTAGCGGCGGTCCGTCGAAAGGCTGACAAACCCTATCCCTCTAGATAATCGCAAGCACCCTCATTAAAGGATTTAGCAACGAATGGCGTCAGTTCTGACCGCACCGTCCCCGGACCGCTCGACCCAACCTTCAACCGAAGAACTAACGAGGTCGCACGAAGCCGCGCCCAAGACCGTACTGCACAATGTGGCTGCGCGCGATTTTGCTCGCATGGGCCGAACCGCCACGGTCAAAGAGGGCCTCAATTGGGTCACTCTGATCACCATCGGTATTTTTCATGCCGGCGCTCTTGCAGCGTTCTTCTTTTTTAGCTGGCAACGCCTCGCCGTCATGGCAGTTTTGTATGTTCTCGCCATCAACGTGGGAATCGGCATGTGCTATCACCGCCTGCTGACGCACCGCGGATACCACACTCCGAAGTGGATTGAGTACATCATGAGCGTCTTCGCCACGATGTCGCTTGAGGGTGGACCAATTTTCTGGGTCGCCACACATCGGGTACATCACCAACTCAGTGATCAGGAAGGCGATCCGCACACGCCGCGCGAAGGCAAATGGTGGGCGCATACCGGCTGGATTTTCTTCGGCGAGGCTCTCCACGCAAAAACAAACGTCTTGAAGAAGTACTGCCCGGATCTCTACCGCGACAGGTTCCATATCTGGCTCAGCAAGTATCACTGGCTGCCCATTACGGTCAGCGGAATCCTGCTGCTCGTGGGCGGTTGGATCTGGGGTGGATGGGAGAATGCTCTTGGAATGGTTCTCTGGGGAGTGCTTCTCCGCGTGACCCTCGGTCTGCATGCCACTTGGCTCGTGAACTCGGCGACACACCTCTGGGGCAGTCGTCGCTTTGAGACGCGCGACGACTCGCGCAACAGCTGGTGGGTTGCGCTTTTGACCGGGGGCGAAGGGTGGCACAACAACCACCACGCGCATCCTGTTTCCGCGCGACATGGATTGAAATGGTACGAGGTCGATCCGAACTTCTGGGGCATCTGGTTGCTTTCGAAGCTCGGCCTGGCGAAGAAGATCCAAGTGGCCAAGTACGATCCCGCGAATCCCAAGCCTGCCGGGCTATAAAATACGCTCATGATTGGAACAGACCAGGTTGTAAACGGAATCTGGGTGAGTGCAATCCTCATCCTGCTCGGCCTTATCCCTGGTCTGTATCAGTGCATTATCAGCGGCATTTCCAATGCATCAAACCTCATTCCGCTTCAGGTCGCGTTCACACGCACGCATTTGAAGAACAAGGTCTCGCAGCCGCGGTGGTTCGCCGCGGCGGGCGGGGCCATCTTGCTGATCACGTTCGCTGCTTATCTCCTCTAGGTCCACCCCGTTGGAAGAATGGAACCTGGTCCAGGTTGTGGAGCCAGAGTCGCGTCGTCTCTCGCAATGACGGCGTGCCTGCGGGTAATCTGTCCTTTCATTCGAGAAGGAGACATGCGCATGAGCAGTGGGAAACGAGTGGCGGTTGTCACGGGCGGAGCGCAGGGGATAGGTCGGCGGACGTCGGAGGTGCTTGCAGATCGTGGATTCCGCGTCGCCATCATCGATCTCCAGGAGCCGAAAGCCGCGGTGCAGGCAGTTGAGTCGCGCGGCGGGGAAGCGCTGTGGTTCACCGGTGACATTTGCCGCGAAGAAGTTGTGGAGGAGTTTGCTGGTAAGGTTTTCGAGCGCTTCGGCAGGGCGGATGTATTGGTGAACAACGCGGGCATCAGTCTGATCCGCGCTGCCGAGGACACCACGGCAGCCGAGTACCGCCGAGTGATGGAAGTGAATCTTGTGGCGCCTTTCCTAATGGCCCGGGCCTTTGGTCGCAGGATGCTCGACTCGGGCAGCGGTTCGATCGTGAATGTGGCCTCAATTGCCGGTCTTGTCGCCGTTGCGGACCGCGCTGCCTATAACGCATCGAAGCACGGGCTGGTTGGACTCACACGAACCCTTGCCGCGGAGTGGGGTGGGCGCGGCGTGCGGGTGAATGCGGTGTGCCCCGGTTGGGTGAAGACGGAGATGGATGCGGCCGATCAGGCCGGTGGCAGCTACAGCGACGCCGATATCATGCAGCGCGTGCCGATGGGGCGGTTCGCGCGTCCCGACGATGTTGCGCGGGCGATCGCATTTCTTGCTGATGATGCAGAAAGCGGATTTGTGAACGGCCACACCCTGACTGTGGATGGTGGGTGGAGTTCCGATGGGAGTTGGGAGTCAGTGCGGTTGAGCAAGCGTTAGCGCAATGCTGCTTTTCTAGTTTCGAAACTTGGCTCGTATCCACAGAGTGGCAAAGAGGGGCAGGGCAACCAGAAGGGTGACCAGTCCCACCGGGAGGCCCACGTAGAGATAGCTGTCCGCGTAGTTCACCGTGTGATGGCCGAAGAGATTCCAGGCGAGCAGGGCGAAGATGGCCAGTGTGGTGGTGAGGAAGAAGGCGAAGAAGGCCGAGGCGAACGAGAGCAGCAGGCTTTGGAAAAGGCTGAAGCCTTGCAGTGGAAATCCAAGGAACGTTCCGCCGGGATGGCGCTGGGTATGTGCGGAATGCATCGTGGAGGGGACCTCTCTCGTCTAGAATACAGTTTTATGCAGAGCAGCGCGCAAATCGAGTTATGGCCGGCGGAGCGGGTTGCAGCCCAGGTGCTGATGCTCAATGCGGCCAACGGGCTATCCTATGCTCCCTGGGGCGAAACGCGCGTTGAGAACGATCTGGAGCGGCTGGTTGGTTCTGTGCCGGCTGTAATGGCGCCCGCACTCAAGAACCGCGCGTACTATTTTGTGCCCCTGGCAATCGCGGACACGGGCGAGACGCTGATCGCGCCGTCGTACACTGTGGAACTTGGTGATCGCGCAGTCTGCCATCGGAATGCGGCGTTTGGCGCCACCGAGGCAGTGTTCCTGTCAACAAGGCTAGTAGAGGATCGGTTCGGGCTGGCCTTTGAGTTCTTCATCAATGTGGCGCATAACTTTGTGGATGCAGCCGGTGTGCCGGAGAGCTTCTCGCAACTCGTGTGGTCGCAGGCTGAGGCCCAGGTGAGGGGTGAGACGAGCCAGGATGCGTGGGAGTCTCGGCGCCGGTCAAAGGACGTGAACGGAGCGAAGACGATTGACGAGCGGGCTCGTAGCACGTTCTATGATGCTTCGTTCTCGGACGCGCTCGCGATCTACATGCTTTCTCTTGCGGTGGATTTCGACTATCACGACCTGCGGGAGCGCGAGTACCCCCTGCTTGCGGCTCCGGCACTGGCAGAGCGACTGCGGCATGTCGCCGGTCTGTTTCCGGCGAACGCGGGGTACGAGTTCCAGATTCTTTATCGGCGCAAGGGGTAGCGAAATCCGTTCGGAGTAGAAAGCCCGGGCTCTATCTTCGGTTTCGATCAGACACTTAGACAGGATGCCGATTTGGAAATCTCTGACTAGCGGTTTGAGTTCAGGATTGTTTGGATCTGCTGGACGTGGTTGGCGTCGTGACCCGCCATGTGTCTGACCAGATCGCGAACCGTGATGCGGCCGCGCTCGGCATGGATTCCGGAGCAGTCCCACTGTTCGGGCGAAAGTGTTCGCAAAAATTCCAGGTTCGCGTTGCGCAGAAGTCGGAAGAGAGCGAGTGAATCGTGCGGATCTCGGCCGGGATAGTTGCCGAGCCTTGCCCAGAGATCCTGGTCGAAGCCAGCAAGGGCAATTCCGCTGTGCTCGGCCATCTGGCGATAGCGCCAGGCGGTTGCGATTTCGTCTTCGGCGAGATGGGCGAGGATTTCGCTGATGGACCATTTGTTCGTGGCGGGTCTGGTGGTGAGCCGCTCACCGGGGATGTTGGCGATGAGGTCAGCCAGCAGAGTGGGTGTCTGCGCCTGTGCAATGAGCGGGTCTTTGGCTGCGGCGAGTTCGCGAATTCGTGTCAGGTAGTCGGACGTGTCGGGCATGCAGTTGGTCTCTAATGTAGCGGAAAGTGGACAGCAAGGACCATAGATTAGCGCGCATTGCCCGTGTCTCAAGAACCAAAGCCCGGGTACTCACTGTCATCTGTCACACCAGCTGAGAACGCGGAGAGCACGCAGGGTGTTCCAGCGGCTGGGTTCGCCTGCTTGTTCGCCAAATTTGATGGAGAGCGCTTCATCGTAGGAGCGATCAAGGGCCCAGCAGCCATCAAGCTGTCGTTTGCTGTGGAGGATGTGAATGGCGCCGCGGAGACGCGGGTCGGTTGGATCGTGACGGGCGGCTCTGAGGTGGTCGAGGGCGCGAAGGATGTCGTAGTGGTAGCGGGGCGGGAAGGCGAGCTCGAGGAATTCGGGATTGGCGATCTCTCCGGTGGAGAGGCGGCGGAAGAGATGGCGATCCAGGAGATAGGCTTCGCCGCGATGGCGGGCGGCTGCTACGTTGGCTGCCATGGGATGTGTGGGGGCCATGGCCCTTTCATATTCGAGCAGGCCTTCGAGGACGCAGATGGTCGTGTGGAACGAGGAGCGGGTGCTCTTGGGCGCTTCGCAGTTCCAGCCGCCATCAGGAAGCTGCTCGCCGAGGAGTCGGTGCGCCAGTATCTCGTTGGGATGGCCGAAGTAAGCGCCGAATGCGAGGACGCCGCCGTTGATGCAGGGCTCCTCTTCGCCTTCGAAGAAGGGATTGCCGCCGGGTTTACACCCGTGCCTTCCATCCACCGGAGCCGGGCCGTAATCAGGAGGACGCAAGTCCCAGCAGCCGGGATAGTCGTTCCAGCGCAGGTTGGTTTCGGCGCGGGCTACTGCTGATTTGACGGCATGATGGTTCGCGTCGATGCCCGTTGCGCGGAGAAGCTGAAATGTGAACAGGGTTGTAAGCCAGACGGGAGCGTCAGGACGGCGCCACGAGCCATCGGGTAGCTGGCTGGCGAGAATTTCAGCACCAATGCCTTCATGTGGGATCCGGTCGCGTTCCGCGGTGATGGCGTCTGATGGAGTGTCGGTGAGATCGCGCAGCGCCTGCCAGCGGATGGCCGGGTCGGATTTGAGGAGCCAGTCGAGGGCGGTTGGGGTGTCCACCGGGTTGATGGTAATTTACGGAAGTCAACTGTCTCTGCAGGTGGTGGCCGAAGATAGCTCCAAACCTGCTCAATCAAGGCTATTGGCGAGCCAGGCTGGTCCAGACTTCCGTACGGCGGTGATGCGTCTTAAGACGGCTCTGGGCATTGGCAGTTGCGGTTATTACGCATCAAAGAATTGATCTCACTGCGGCGGCAGAAGCATCGCCGCTACCGTCTCTCCAGCAACTCCGTGCAAGGTAGGGTTCGAAGAGAAAGAGACGCGAGAGCGACTGAATGGAGAAGCATGCGCGTCACTGTATCGCATCATGGTCGGAAAGAGGAAATTGTGCGGTCTCTCGATCGCTCATTTGACGATCTGTTTAAGGGCTTCGGAGCTGTTCCGATACAGATCGTGAATGAGTCGAGGAGGTGGACCGGGAGCAGAATGGACTTCTCTTTCAATGCGAAGATGGGGATCGTCAGCACCCCGATAAAGGGGTTCATCGACGTGACAGACAGGGACGTAACGGTGGACGCAGACCTGGGGTGGCTGGAAAGACTGTTCCCCGCAAACCAGACAAAGGCAGCACTGGAGGGGCGAGTCAAAGGATTGCTGACTTAAACAGCAGCTATTCACGGCGAAGCAGGCCGGACTTGCCCGATGGCGTTTACTCGAGAACCAGAAATAAATGACCATCGAAGACAAACCGGCCAAATGCGAATCGTATGATGGACGTCGTAGGCTTTGGCTTGACCAGCCTTCAACCAGCCGGATAGCCTCGATAGGAACGGGAGTAGATCCCGGCCGGAGCCGTCGCAGCATCTGGGTACATACCGAACGATGTACTCATTCTTCCCGATGTTATCGCCCCTGCTAGCATACATAAGTTCGACACGATGCAATTCAACCTGGGTAGATCGCTGTTCAAAGCACCCAAGCCTAACTCTGGAGATGTGAAATGACTGCAAAGCTCCTTTTTGGAATAGCCCTGAGTCTTGTTTCGGTTTCGTGCGCTGCCCAGGTAACACCTGCTATCACCTATCGTTCTCCGCTATCGACCTCACTTGGCGGAGGGGTGAACTATTCGTCAGGTGATTGGGGGACCGCTGACATCAACAGGTGGGGACCTTCAGCGTGGGCCACCGTAACTGTTTGGCATGACCTCAGCGTGATTGCTGAAGGTCACTCGATGATCTGGGGTGGAAACCAGGCGGCTTCCCAATTCAAATACTTTACCGGTGGAGGCGGCCTGATCTATACCTCGGATTACTGGGGCAGGTTTCAACCTTTCGTCAAGGGCGAAGCCGGATTTGCAAGCCTGACCCACCCGCCGAATGGCACGGGCCATTTGCACGAAACACGCAATATCTGGACTGTCGGCGGAGGGGTGGAATACCACACAGCGGGGCATCTGTGGACGCGAGTGGGTTATTCGTACGATTTCTTCCCTGGATTTCATAGCACGATCACCAACCAGTACCACAGTCTGACTCCGCACGGGTTTACTTTTGGCGAGACGTATCGTTTCGGCCCATCGGGAACTCGTTTCTAATTCAAATCGCGCAAGCAAAGATCTGAGCGTAGCGCCGCAGTGTGTCGTTCGTGCGGCGCAGCGCCATCTTCGTGACCTGGAGCAGCGCTTGATTTAGCCTGCAAAAAGATTTGTTTGAAGGAACTCGTTTCGGAATTTGCCCGTGGGGTCGTGGCGGTTAAGGAAGGCTTTGAACTCGGGGAGACGGGTGTACTCGGACTGGATCTGCTGAGGCGGGATCGTGAAGAGTTTGGCCCAGTGGGGACGCGGGGCGAATGGCTTTAATTGTGCTTCAATCTGCGGCAGGATCTGCTTGACGATGTCCCACTCGGGTTTCCAGGTGAAGTGAATGGCCAGAGAGTCGCGCTGATAGGCGGTGCTCATCCACAGGCCGTCGGCGGCGATGGTGCGGAGCTCTGTGACGAAGAGGTGTCGCGTGATCTTGTCCTTGAGCTTTTCGACGGCCAATATGGCTTCGTATCCGTGCTCGCGGGGGACGAAGTATTCGGTTTGTAGTTCCCGACCGCTGGAGGGAGTGAATTCCATTTTGAAGTGCGGCAGGCGCTGATACCAGGGCCCCGGAATTCCCAGCTGCTCTGTGCAGCTCTCGGCGGGGTGGCCAGCGATGGGATGCAACTTCTCAGTTGCGCGTTTGGCGTTGTAGAAGTCCGGAGCAGGATTGTGAGTCTCGCCCGCTGCGAGGCGGCGTTTGATCCAGACCTGGGTAGCGCGGTGGTTCTGCCAGTCGGTGAAGAGGCTGACGCTGTATCCGGCGCCGAAGATCCCGTCGAAATTGCGTTCCAGTTCGGAAAACGAGAGGTTCTGGTAGACGGTCTGAGCGACCTGGAACGTCGGCTGGAGGTCCAGGGTGACGCGGGTGACGATTCCGACGGCGCCGAGGCCGACGACTGCGGCGGCGAACTGGTCTCTATCTCTGTCGCGGGACAGATGGAGGACGTCACCGGTGGCGGTGACGATTTCGAGGGCGCGAACGGGAGTGGCAAGGTTGCCGTTGTGCAGGCCGGAGCCATGGGTTGCGGTGGCGATCGCACCGGCGACGGAGATATGCGGGAGCGATGCGAGATTGTGAAGGGCGTAGCCCTTAGCGTCGATGACGGGGGCGAGCTGGCCGTAGCGGACTCCGGCGCCGACCATGACGGTGCGGGCATGTTCGTCAATCTCGATCGCATTGAGATTGGCAAGGGAGACCTGGTTCTGGTTGCTGTCGGCGATGCGGTTGAAGGAATGGCGGGAACCGATGGCGCGGAGCTTGGAGCACTTTTTCACGACGTCACGGAGTTCGTCGAGGTTAGCGGGGGTGTGGACATGCTCGGTGCTGTAGTGAATGTTGCCGGCCCAGTTCTCGTGGGTAGCAGCACCCTGCGGCGTGGCAGCTCCTTGCGCGTGCGGCTGCTGCGAAGCAGGCTGCGCTGGTGCGAAGCGAGAGGCGATGCTGCCGGCCACGAATGCTCCTGAGGATTTGAGGAATTCCCGCTTGTTCATTTCGGCGATGACCTCGACAGGTGGGGATGGGTGCTGGAACAGCATAGGGGAAAACGAGGGAACAGGGGAACCAGGAAGAAAGGGGGAAGGGGACGGGGAAGAGTTGAACGACATCGTCGTTCATTGCGGGACGGTTGGTTCTCGCAGGGCTTTGTTACTGATGTGTTAACAGCAACTTAGCTTGATGCTGATGGAAATGGTACGCGGCTTGGGTTTCTGCTTTATTGAGCCTTGACTGTTTAGTAACCTGAAGAGGATGAGCAGTTCACGTGACGGTTTTCGCAGTTGAAGCCGCTGTAGCCAGCCTCATTCACCCCGGACGAGGACCTGTCTGAGGGGACCCCATTAGGAGGAACAGTCTGATGACAGAGATTACGAAGAAACCGAGCACGCGGAAGAAGACCAGCGCGTCTGCGTCTGCTCCTACTTCCATTGCTTCGAAGAGAAAAACCAGCTCAAACAAAGATGCAGCAACAGGGAGCGTTTCGACAGAAGAGATCGCGATGCTTGCGCATCGCTTCTGGAACGAGCGCGGCCGCCAGCACGGGCATGACGCGGAGGATTGGTTCCGCGCAGAGCAGGCTCTGCGGGGCAAGGCTTCGTAAGCAGGGGTCGATTGGAAACGGAAAACGGCCGCGATTTGGGATACCCGCTCTTATACTTTTGCCCCGCGACGAAGACCTGTCATTGGGGAGTAGCTGAATAGGCTATCCGGCCTTCGCTGATTGTCCAACGAACTTTGCCTTGCATCGTCCAGCCGTCGAATGGCGTGTTGTGCGCCTTGGAGCGAGTCTCCTTAGCATGATACGTCCATTCGGCCTTGGGATCGAAGACAACCACGTCGGCGAAGCTGCCGATTGCCAGGGTGCCGCGGCCTTTGAGGCCGAGCAGTGCGGCGGGCTGTGCGCTGAGGAGACTCAGGACGCGGCCGAGGGGGAGCTTCCATTCCTTGTGGAGCCAGCGGAGGCATAGGCCAAGGGCGGTTTCGAGGCCGGTGATGCCGTTGGGCGCGTTCTCGAACTCGACTTCTTTTTCATG